>Ga0181601_10002222_pt1 | contig 16626 bp, 15 predicted proteins | sample 041ome_8_FD_133020 | JGI IMG/M metagenome (GOLD analysis project Ga0181601, IMG submission 133020) | Coastal salt marsh microbial communities from the Groves Creek Marsh, Skidaway Island, Georgia - 041407BS metaG (megahit assembly) | ecosystem: Environmental > Aquatic > Marine > Intertidal zone...
ATAAAAAATGAATATAATAAAAGGTCAGTAAATTCATATGAATTTTGTAGGAACGAGTCTATTGGATTTCTAGATTACGTAAAAAAAAAATATAAAATTGACAACTTTATTACTATCAAAAACTACTTTATTTCCCCAGATCCGTCCTGGTATTTTCTTAACTCTGGTTTAACTCAAATAGATCAAGAAAAAGTCATTTTACTGGGTTATATTGAAAATCGAAAAATAAATTTTAAAAAAAAAGATGGGTATTTTTTTAGCGAAGATATTAAATATTTAAAAAAAATAAATAAAATTTCTTTTAATTTAAAAAAAAAGCATAAACACAAATTATCTTTTAATATTTATCAAAGTTCATATGGGGAGAAAAAAAATATTTATAAATCGGACTTAATTAATTTTAATGTTGGTAAAAATATCATCAAACTTAATTTGAATGTTATAAATTACTTTAATAATTCAAAAATAATTATCGAGTTTTTAAATAAAGATATGAATAAAAATTTTATTATAGATGAAGTGAATTTATTTTTACCAAATGAGATTGATCTTTCAGAGCGTATTATTTTTGAAAAATATGAAAACTGTTACTTAATATCTAAAAATGATTGAAATATTTGCTATAATTTCTCAAATTTTCTTCATAACTATATTATGTTATTTTCCAAAAAAAATTGTTGGCACATTTGATAAAAAAAATATAACTTTTCCCATTTCAATTATCTATCTTTCTTTTTTACTGCTATTCTTATCGTTTATAAGGACTCCTCTTCGAAATGTAGAGATTATTTTGGTAGCAATTTTTTTAATAAATTTATTCTTCCTAATAAAAGAAAAAAATTATAAGTATTTAATTGAATATAGGTTTATAGTTTTTTTAACTATAGTATTTGTTTTATCTCTCAATATTGCTGTGGATTTAAAATTGGGTTGGGATGCCCAGAACTATTGGTTAGTGAAATCTTTAAATTTTTATAATGGCGGTAATATAACTGATTTGCAAAATTTCCCTCGTCCAGATTATCCACATTTTGGATCATATTTATGGGCTGTATTTAGAAGTGTTTCACTTTTAGAGCACGAATACTTTGGAAGAATTTTTTACTTATACATATTTCTAGCATCCATCTATTCTATTTTAAATTATACTGATGTTAGTGAATTAAATAAAACTATCTTGTTTATTTTATTAGTAATTACTCTAAATAATAATTATTTTGTTAACGGTTACCAAGAAATTTTAGTGTTTACTTATGCACTATTAATTGGATGTATTTTTATAAATTACTATAAAAGAATTTTTGAGTATAGGAATATTCTCAATTTATTTATTTGCTTCTTTGTTATCTTTTGGATTAAAAATGAAGCAGTTATATTTTCGTTTATATTTCTTATTTCAATAATTTTGTTAAACCTCAAATATAAAAAGAAAATTCTTATATTCTCATTATTTTTTGTATTTATAATTTTATTAAAAATTCTTTTAATAAAAATTTATGGTCTAGACACAAACTTACAATCAGGAAATTATGAAAATTTACAAATAAAAAATTTGGGTCATTATTTTTCTTTTGATAGATTTATAATAATTTTTAAATATATCATGATATCCTTTGTGAAAGTTCCTATATTAATAATTTTGACAGCAGGTGTAATTATTAATTATTTAATCAAACCAAATAAATTTAATAAAATTATGTTTTTAAATTTTACTTTATGTTTTGTGTTCGTGATAATGGCTTATATTTTTACAAATTTTCCAATTAAATTTCATCTTGCTACTTCGATAGATAGATTGGCATTTGAACTAGCTGGTTTTAATTTTTTGATATTAATAACTTTTTTAAATAATTTAAAAATAAAAAAATTATTTAAATAATTTTCTAAAAATGTTTTTAAAAGAAAATTCTCTAGAGGGTATTTTTTTTGTAAAATTAATTTTATTTGATAATTTCTTAACTACAGCTAACCCACTACTTTCAAAGTAAAATGAAATTTTTAAAGAATTCTGATTTGCATTATAAATTTCAATTAATTTTTTAAAAGTTTCTTTATTATTATTCTCAATCCATTCATTATCTCTCCATGCATTCTTATGATAGGGTAGCCAAGAAATATCATCAATTATAAATAGTCCTCCAATTTTTAATTTATTAATATACATATAAAAAATTTTTTCCACGTGTTTTGCTGTGTGTTCGGTATCTAAGAATATTATATCAACAGGCCAATTAACAAATTTATTTATTTTTATAAAATCATCATCTCTACACTGTAAAAACTTCCAATCTTTATTTTTTAAAATTTTTGAATAATCAATAGTGTCAATCGAAAATAATTTACTTTTTGTCTTATTACAAAATCTTAAAAACAATGAAGTAGATATTCCTTTATCAACTCCAAATTCAAGTATTTTAATTTTTTTAAAATTATTTTTCTCAAAAATATCTTTTATTATGTTTTTTATTTTTTTATGAGTTGTTACTTTTTCGTATTTTTTTATGAAATGTATTAATTTCATTTAAAAAAATTTTTTTATTAGACCAAATTTTATTATGCAATATAAAGCTCTAAAAGCATCCTTAATTCCTATTTTTTTTCCTTCCTCATACGTTCTACCGTAATAACTAATTCCTACTTCAAAAAACACAGGTTTTGGTTTCAAATTTGCAATCTTGTGTGTTATTTCTATTTCAAAACCAAATCTTTTTTCCTCAATGCTTATGTTGTTGATTATATCTTTTTTAAAAGCTTTATATCCAGTTTCTACGTCAGTAAGATTTAAATCTGAAAATAAATTTGATCCAAGTGTGATAAATTTATTTGCGAGGGAATGCCAAAAAAATAGCACTCTATTTATATTTGAAGATTTAAATCTTGAACCATAGACAACGTCGGCACCGTACTTTTGAAAAGGTAATAATAATTTTTCATAGTCTTCAGGATTGTATTCTAAATCAGCATCTTGAATTATAATAATATCACCTGTCGAATTCTTAAAACCTTCATTTATAGCATTCCCTTTTCCTTGGTTCACATTTATATTAATTAATTTGTTATAAATTTTTTCATTTTCATCTAATAATCTAATAGTATCATCTGACGACCCGTCATTAATGACTATTAATTCAAAATCATCTTGAGCTTTTTTTTCAACTTCTCTTATATTTTGCAAAATTTTAAGAATAGTTCTTTCTTCGTTAAAAACTGGAATTATTATTGATATTTTCATTTGTAAAAAAAATTAATTTAATTAAATAATTTAATGTAATCTATATATTAAAATGCAGATAAATAAAAAAAATTATTGGGTTCAATTACCATATCTTGATAAAATTCTAAAATTAATTCTATTAAAAAACAGAATTAATATTTTTAATATATTTTTGGAAAATGTTAAATTTAACAAAAATTCCAAAATACTTGATGTAGGAACAACACCAATTTTAGAGCCTCATGAGAATATCATTTTTTATCAATATAAGTGGAAAAATAATATTACTGGTTTTTCAAATCAAGATTGTAATATTTTAAAAAAAAAATTTAAAACTAATAAATTTATAAAAGGTGATGCAAAAAATATAAATTTAAAAAAAAATAAGTTTGATATTTCTTATTGTTCTGCAACTATAGAGCATGTTGGAAGTTATAAAAATCAAAAAAAATTAATTTCAGAATTATACAGAATTTCTAGAAATTATGTTTTTTTGACAACACCAAATAGAAGTTTCCCAATTGATTTTCACACTAAATTACCAATAATACATTTATTGCCTAAAAAAATTCATAGAAAAATACTAAAATTTTTTAAATTAAATTACTTTGCTTCAGAGAAGAATTTAAATTTATTATTTTCTAAAGATATTGCAAGGATTTGTAGCGATTTAAAAATTATAGATTATAAAATTGTTTATAATAAATTTATTTTTCTTAAGTCAAATATAATTCTAATAATTAAAAAATAAGATAATGAAAATTTTTTCTTTAAGGAACACATTAATTTTTTTTCTTACAACTTGTTTATTTGTTTTTTTTATTAGTATTAAGTTATTTTTTTTAAAAGAATGTTATACAATAAAAATTTTTTCTGCATATAAAAGTTTTGTATACAACAATATTAAACAATGTTATTCAAAAAATAATTTAGAACATAATGTTAAAAAACTATCTAAGAATTTCCCAATATTTTTTGAGTTTTTGAGAAAACAAAAAAGGAATTATTATGGAAGCTCAAATCAAGATCTTCTTACTATTTCAAATAAATATAATATAGAAAATGTAAGAGATAGTATGGACAATTACAAATATACAAAAGGAATAATTAATAAAAAAGATTATGAAAATATAAAATTAACAGACGAAGAATCTTTAATTGAAAGTTCAAATTGGAATAGATCTCATGGAGGTAATTGGAATACGCACTATAGTAATTCTAATAAAATAAACAAAAATAATATTAACAAATTAAAATTAGTTTGGAAAAATCAATCAATTGCTACAAAAAAATTAAAAAAAGAATATAAATTAAATGTTCAATTAAATCCTATAATTATTAACAAAAAACTTTTTTACACAACTCCTGATAATAAATTGATGGCGGTTGAAGCAAAAACTGGAAAAAAAGTCTGGGAATTGCAATCATTGTTTCCACCTTCCAGAAGAGGAATGGTTGGATTTATTGATGAAAAAAAAAATGAATATTTATTTTTACCAATTAGAGGCAAAATCTACAAGATAAATGCAAAAAATGGCAAATTAATTTTTAATTTTGGTAAAAATGGTGCAATTGGTAGTGGAACCATTATAGCGCCTATGATTTATAAAAATTTCCTGGTTAGTATTACACTGAATCGTGCAATCCAAACCTTTGATATTAATACAGGTCAAAAATTATATAGCAAAGACATACATCCAGAAAGAAATTTTAGTGGCGCTGCACCATGGGGCGGTACAGCTCTAGACAAAGCTAATGGTTTAGTTTTTGTGGTTACAGGAAATCCAATTCCATCTTTGTACGGTGTAAATAGAGTTGGTGCGAATAAAAATAGTTCAAGTATTATTGCATTTGATTTAAATACACAAAAAATTTTATGGACATTTCAAGATGTAAATCATGATTTATGGGATTTTGATATTTCTAGCCCACCAGTATTACATAATCTAAAAATTGATGGTAAGTTTTATGAAGTTGTTATAGCACTGACCAAAACAGGAAATGTACTTTTATTGGAAAGAAAAACAGGAGAACCAATATTTGATTTAAGGTATAAAAAGGCTCCACCTTCAGATGTACCAGGTGAAATAACATCCTATTATCAATTAGATTTAGAAAAACCAGAGAAATTTGCAAAAATCGACTTTACCAAAAGTGACTACAACAAGTTACCAATTAATAAAATTAAAGAAATCGATAGATTAATGTTAAACTCGAAAAGTGGTTGGTTCGAGCCACCATCTTTTAAAAAAAATTTAATAACTTTTGGCCTACATGGAGGTGCCCAATGGCCAGGTGCAGCAATAGATCCAATAAATCAAGAATTATTTATACCAACAAATAATGTGCCATGGAGCTTAAGATTATCTATGCGATCGATGGAATTGAGTTATAAAAAATTCACTAAAGATAAAGAAATGCTTAATCTGTATTATGAAAAATGCTCGAGCTGTCATGGAAAAACAAGAAATGGTATTAAAATAAAATCAGGAGAAAAATTAATTAAATATGTTCCATCATTAGTTGGTATGTCTGGAGATATGGCTAAACCTCTTTTTGCAGATAGGTATATTGAAAAAAAGTTTCAGAATGTTCATCTTAATCAATTTAAAGATATTGATTTAAAAAGAATGAAAAAATTATTTTTTGAATGGGATAATCATTTATACAAAAATAAATTAATTAGAGTCGATAGCAATGGAGATAGTTGGATACAATTTTTAACAGATGATAGTTTACCAGCATCAAATCCACCATGGGGATACGTAGCAAAGTTAGATTTAGTTACTGGAAAACTAAAATGGAAAAAGACAATTGGAAAAAAATTAATTAATAATAAATGGGTAGAAACAGGATCAAGTATATTTGGAGGAGTGGCTTTAAATAAAAATGGAATATTATTTGTTACTGGTACAGACGATAACTTTATTTATGCAATTGACTCTAAAACTGGTAAAGAATTATGGAGCTATGAAATGGAGGCAAGCGGAAGTGCACCGCCAATAATTTATGAAATTGATGGAAAAGAATATCTATCTGTAGTTTCTACAGGAGGAAATTATCATAATTATAAAAAAAAAGACTCAAGTATTTATACCTTCAGTGTCAATTAAATAGGATATGTGGTGTGGAATTTAAATAGATCAAAAAAAAATTTTTTTGAAAGATATGGAGAGGGCGGGTTAAGAGTTGAAAATAAAGAATATAAGAACCCTTTATTTTCTATAATTACAGTCGTTTATAATGGGGAAAAATATTTAGAAAAAACTATACAAAGTGTAATTAATCAAAATTTTAAAAATTTCGAGTACATAGTTATTGACGGTGGATCAACTGATAATTCAATTAATATTATAAAAAAATTTGAAAAAAAGATTGATTATTGGGTAAGTGAAAAAGATAGAGGAATTTATGATGCATTTAATAAGGGAATGCGTGTGTCTAAAGGTAAGTTTATAGGATTCATTAATTCAGATGATGTTTATAAAAAAAATGCATTAAATATTATTGCAAAATATGTAAAAAAAAACCAACAAGCTGATTTTATTTTTGGAAGTGTTAAAAAACATTGGGGCATTCTCCATGGTTATAGACCCCATAAAATTAAATATAGCTGGGGGTTTTACAGTAGTCATTCAACAGGTTTTTTTATAAAAAGAAAGGCTGCAAAAAAGGTTGGGTTTTATAATCTTAAATACAAATATCATTCTGATTATGATTATTTCTATAGATTAATTGTAAAAAAAAAAATGAAAGGAATTTCAACAAAAAAAAAGGAATTAGTTGGAGTATTTAGAAGAGGAGGCTTCTCAAGTAGAATAAGTTTTTGGAAAAAATTAAAAGAGGAGATAAAGATCAGATATAACAATAATCAAAATATTTTTTTGTTAATATTAATTTTTTGTAACAAATTTATAAGAAACTTAGATGAAATTTTTAAAAAAAATTAGTATTAGTATATTTAGTTTGATTTAGTAAAATAATAAATTTATCTTATAAAACAATGAACATTTTGATATCAGGAGTATGCGGTTTTATTGGATTTTCTGTGGCTCAGGAGCTTTTAAAATCAAAAAATAATATAATTGGTATTGATAATATCAATAACTACTATTCAAAAAAACTCAAAAAAAAAAGATTAGCTATTCTTAAAAAAAACAAAAACTTCACTTTTATTTTTGTAGATATAAATGATTATAAAAAAATAATAGAAAAGACAAAAAAAATACAAATTGAAATTATTATTAATTTTGCAGCACAAGCAGGAGTGAGATATGCTGAAAAAAATCCAAAATCATATTATCATAGTAATGTTTCTGGTTTCAAAAATTTTATAAAATATGTTATATATAAAAATCCAAAAAAATTTATTTTTGCCTCCTCAAGTTCAGTATATGGTGATGCCAAAAACTATCCTGTAAAAGAAAACACAAAATTAAAACCAAAAAATTTATATGCAAAAACTAAAACTTTTAATGAAGAATATGCTAAAGAAAAACTAAGAAATAAGGAGATTCAAGTTATTGGATTAAGATTATTCACTATTTACGGTGAATGGGGAAGGCCAGATATGTTGATCTTAAAATTTTTAAATTTAGCTTATAAGAAAAAAAAATTTGAATTAAATTTTGGGGGTAACTTATATAGAGATTTTACCTATATTAAATCTGCAGTTAAAATCATTAAATTTCTAATAAAATTAAATGTAAATCACAAATATCAAGTATATAATGTATGTTCATCAAAGCCTATAAAAGTTTCTTACATCGTGGAAAGATTAAAAAAAATAACTAAATATGAAAATATAAAAAATATTTCAATGAATAAAAATGAGGTTTATAAAACCTATGGTTCTAATCAAAAAATTATGAAGAAAATAAAGTCAAAAAAACTTTTTTTGCCAATTAATGTAGGCATAAAAAGAACTTATAATTGGTTTACAAAATATAAAAAACTCATTTAATTAAAATTAATGAAGACTGTTTATTATTGGTCACCATACTTAACAAATGTAGCTACTATAAATGCAGTTATTAATTCTGCAATCAGCTTAAAAAAATATTCAAAAAAATACGAGCCAATTATTATTAATTCATGCGGTGAATTTGATGCATACTCTGAGAAATTAAAAAAAAACAAAATTAAAATTTCAAATTTGATTACTTATAATTATCATAAATTTTTACCCTCAAAAGGTTTTATACAAAGTAGATTTTCTTTTTTAATTATTTTTTTAATATCGTTTTTGCCCTTGCTATTTCTAGTTAAATCAAAGAAGCCAGATTACTTCATTTTTCATCTTGTTACATCTTTACCAATGATAATTTTAAACTTAGTCACAAGTAATACAAAATTTATTCTAAGGATTTCAGGGTTGCCAAACTATAATAAAATTAGAAAACTATTTTGGAAAAATTTAGGCAAAAAAATCTATAAAATTACATGTCCCACTCTTGCTACAATTAACGATTTAAAAATGCTAAAAATATTTGATGAAAAAAAAATTTTTTTATTAAGAGATCCGATTATTAATATAAAAAAAATCTCAAAGTTGAAAAATCAAAAAAGTGAATTTAATTTTAATAATAATGATTATCTAATACTATCAGTAGGGAGACTAACAAAGCAAAAAAATTTTAGTTTTTTAATAGGATGTTTTGATCAAATTTTAAACTTAAAAAAAAACGCCAAATTACTAATCATTGGAGAAGGGGAAGAAAAAAATAATTTACAAAAACTAATAGAACAAAAAAATTTATCAAATAAAGTATTTTTGTTAGGTTTTCAGGAAAACATTTATAATTATCTTAAAAATGCAAACCTATTTATTTTATCATCTTTATGGGAAGATCCAGGATGGGTTTTAATTGAGGCTGCGATATCAGATACATTAATACTTTCTAGTAATTGTAAAAATGGACCTAGTGAGTTAATTGAAAAAAATAATGGTGGTATATTATTTCAAAATAATTCATCCAAAGATTTATTAAAAAAATTTAGAGAGATAAATAGCTTAAACGAAAAAGAAATTTTTTCAAAAAAACTTTTTGTTAAAAAAAAAACTAAAAAATATACAATGTTTAATCATTATTTAAATCTTGAGAAAATTTTAAATTAAAATTAGAACAATTTAGATAATATATAGCTCATAAAAAAATCTAAATTGAAATATTTTTTTTTTTTAACAAAAAAATTGTATCTATGCTGTTCCAATCTTCTATACCAATATAAATCATTTCTGAAACCAATATATTCTTTATCAACAGAGTCACTTAACTCTACTTTGTTTGTAAAATATCTATTAATTTTAATCATTTTTTTTTTGTTATTGCAGTAGATAGCAAGTAAAATATCTATTGCTAAAAATTTATATTTCTTGTTTTTAATTTTATCAAAAAATTTTAAAAGTAATTCCTTTTTTATAGAGATAGCACTAGTACAAACATTTTTAGGCCAATCATTAATTAATTTTTTATAAAAGTAATTATTTTTTAGATTTGAATATTTGTTTTTAATCTTTTTATTATCTTTAAGGATAAAATAATTATCTAATATCATAATTTCTTTATGTTTTAGAATTTTACTTATTACTTTAACTTTGTCTTTTTCAAATATATCATCTCCATCTAACAAAAATATATTTTTTCCTTTTGAAATTTTTAATGATTGTTTTATCTTAAAAAGTTGATCTTGAACTTTATTCTTTAGTTTTTTTTTAATCTTTAAAAAAAAAACTTTTTTTAATTTGAAATTACTTCTAATTTTATTTTCATTTTTTAGTTTTGAAAATGCTACAATTATTTCTATATTTTTATCTGTCTGATTAAGACAAGATTGAATAGTTTTAATTATTGTTTTATCTTTTTTTTCAGCTGTAATTATTACAGTGTTTTTTGTCATGATTTATATAATTTTTTTACTTCTAAATAGTATTTATTTAGATTAAATTTATAATCGAATCTGTCTAAATTTTTGTAAGCTAAATTTGTAATTTTGTTTAAAGCTTTTTTATTCATTGATCTAAGTTGAATAATTTTTTCTGAAATTTGTTTGTAATTTTCTATTTCACATAAAACACCATATTTACCATCATTAAGTATTTCTCTTGGACCAGTAGGACAGTCTGTTGAAATAATATTTTTTTTTAAGGTTGCAGCTTCCAATAATACGTTTGGCAAACCCTCAAATTTAGACGTTAGTAAAAAAAGATCAGCTTTTTTTAAATATGGAAATGGATTTTCTTTAAAATTTAGAATTTTTACAATTTTATTCATTTTATTAATATCTATATATTTAATTAATTTGTTATAATTTATCCCTCTACCAATAATTAGGAGCCGTATATTAATTTTATTTTTTAATTCATTAACAGATTTTAATAATGTTAACTGATCTTTTTGGTCAGTGAATCTACCTATGTTAATTATTTTGAGATAATTTTTTGATTTATCAAAGAAAGGAAAAAAAATTTTTTTTTTGGAAAGTTTTAAAATTTCATTTTTGTTAAGTGGATTATAAATCATTACTGTATTGAGATTAAATTTCTCTTTGAATTCCTTTTTAAAATCATTACTATTAACTATGATGATATCGGCAAATCCAAGTAATAATTTAAATAATTTTTTTTTTAAAAAATTTTTTGACCACCCTGATGGTGAAGAATTTGAGCGGACAATAATTTTAGTATTAAGCAATTTACAAATTAAAATACAATAAAGATTTGCTTGAAAAGAAAAAACAATAATATCCTTATTTCTAATTATTTGTTTTAAAAGTAAAAAAAGACAAAATATATATTTAATTTTTCTACTGTATTTATTTAAATTAAAATAAGGAGTAATAAACCTAAGTGACTTGAATTTATTTTTAAACTCATAAGATGCTGTTATTATGCCTACATTATTAAATTTTTTAGATAAAAAATTTGATATTAGAAAAAGATTTTTTTCAACTCCACCACCTTCTATAGAGGGCATAAAAATAATTATCTTTTTGTTCATAAAATTCAAGAAAGTTTATTTTGATTTTATTGAGTTTATTTAATACATAATAATTATATGTTAGTAAGTATAATTGTTCCATATTATAAAAACCAGTTTTATATAAAAAAAACAATTAGTTCTATTTTAAAGCAATCTTATCAAAAATTTGAAATTATTATCGTAAATGATGAGCCAGGAAAATCATCTAAAGATATATTATCTTCTTTAAAAAAAAAAGATAAACGAATTAAAATAATTCATAACTTAAAGAATATTGGAGCAGGAAGATCAAGAAATAAAGCGATTAAATATGCCAAAGGAACATATATTGCTTTTATAGATAGTGATGATCTGTGGAAAAAAAATAAGCTTAAAATACAGATAAATATAATGAAGAAATTTGATTATAACATATCACACACAGCTTATTATATAATTGATCAAAATGATAAAAAGCTAGCACTAAGAAAATCTAAAAATTTAAATTTAAAAAATTTAAAAAACTCATGTGATGTTGGTCTTTCTACCGTTATAGTGAAAAAAAAAATATTAAAAAAAGATAGATTATTTTCAAATTTTAAAACCAAAGAGGATTATTTTTTATGGCTAAAAATTGCTCACCATGGAGAAATTTTTCACTATATAAAACATCCCCTTTCTTATTGGAGAAAAACTCACAATTCTCTATCTAGTTCAATAATTCAAAAGTTGATTGACTCATATAGATTATATTATCATTTTGAAAATAATTCAATAATTTCAATTTATAGAACTGTAATTCTAAGTTTTAATTTTTTAATTAAGAAAAAAAATGACTATAGACTTTTATAAATTAATTCTCTTATTTTTGATGAGTAGTCTAGTTTACTTTTTTAACATAAAATTTTTAAGATCTACTTATCAGAAAGCCTATAAACATCAAAAATATTCATCAGACTTTTTAGGCAACCCAGTTGGTGGGTATGTAATTTTTTTTTTTATAATATTATTTAAATTATATCTAGATTATTTAGAATTGTTTTTTCTATTTACAATATTTTTTTTAGGTATTTTGTCAGATATCAAGATATTTAACTCTCCAATCAAAAGACTTTTTTTTCAAATATTTATAATATTAACAAGTATTTCTTTTTCTGAAATTGGAGTTACTTCAACAAGGATTGATTTTATTGATTATTTATTAATGAATAAAGTGTTAAATGTTCTTTTTACTACTTTTTGTATCTTAATTGTAATTAATGGTTCAAACTTTATTGATGGTTTAAATGGATTAGTTACTGGCTATTATTTAATAATTATAACTTTACTTTTAAATTATGAATTTAATTTAGATTTATATTTTCAAAGTAATTTATTAGTAAATTTTGTTATTGTTTTAATTATTTTATTGTTAGTAAACTTTTTAAACAAGGTTTTTTTAGGAGATAATGGTTCGTATCTAATTGGATTTTTATTTTCAATTTATTTAATCAAAATTCATCAAGTAAATTCAAGTATTTCTCCATATTTTATAATTTTATTGTTATGGTACCCTTGTTTTGAAAATCTATTTTCTATTATAAGAAAAAAAATAACAAAAGTTTTGGCAACTGATCCTGATAATAGTCACTTGCATCAGTTATTTTTTCAATATATTTTAAAAAAATATAAAATTAAAAATAAATTAACTGCAAATAATTTAACATCATTAATAATTAATACTTATCATTTTTTAATATTTTATGTTGGTATTCAAAGTATTAATCTAACAAATGTGCAATTGTATTTATTAGGAATTAATATAATCGTTTATATTTGTTTATATGTATTTTTAAATAGATTTAATAAAAATTTAAATAAATAACTATTTAGTAAAAAATAATTCTATTAATTTTTTCAGAATTAAACTTCCATCTTTAAATGCATTAACCTTTTTTTTACCAGCAATCCTTTTTCTTTCTAAAGATGGATAGACATCCATTGTAAATTTTTTTCTCATTATTTTTATTGGTAACTCAACACAAAATTGGAAATCGTTACTTAATATATTTAATTTTTTAGCTTTAGATGTGTCTCCAACAACAAAAGTGTATAAAATATCAGATATTTCCAATTTAAAAAAAATTTTTCCTATAAAGGAAAAAAAATAGTTTCCAATAAGGGTGACAAATGTATCGTCCTCACTTCCTCCTTTTTTTTCATATCTTGAAGCAAATATAAAATCTGTTTTGTTTATATTAATTTTTTTCATAATTTCACTTATCTCATTAGGATTAAATGATCCATCTGCATTAAAAATACAAAAATATTTTGTTTTACAATTATTTATTCCTTCAATTAAAGCGTTACCATAGCCATCTCCTTTTTGATAAATTACTTCTATATTAAAATCTTTAATTGAATTAATTGTTGTTAAATCAGTTTCTTTTAATATTACAGATATTTTGTAATTAAATTTTTTTAATTCAGTTAAAACACTTGGTAATGACTCAGATTCAAATTTTGCTGGAATTAATAGGGTTAAATTTTCCATAGTAAAAATATTGGTTATTTTGGCTTAAAAATTAAAATTAATATAAATTTAATTATAAATACTATATTTAATTATTATGTCATTAGATTTATTCATTTATATTGTTTTTTATTTTTTAATAATAAATTCTACTATTGGTTATGGTTATTTGGTTGCTCATTATACCAAAATAGATTTTAAATTTTTTGATAGCTCATTTTTAGGTTTGTTGGGAATTTTTGTTCTTTTGCTTATCTCTTATGTCTCTCATATTTTCGTTGCTCATGATTATATCCATAATTCAATAATTTTAATAATTGGAATTTTATCTTTTGTTTATTTTCTTTTTAAAGAAAAAAAAGGGGGTGGTTTAATAAAAATAAATTTATTTTTTTTGTTACTATTTATTTCATTTATTATCTTTAAATCTCATGATGATTTTTCATACTACCATTTTCCATATATTTATTACTTGACGCAGACAGAGTTTGTACTTGGCATAGGGAATTTTAACCATGGTTTTAGGACACCTTCATCGATTTTTTATTTAAACTCATTATTTTATCTTCCAATTATAAAATATTATTTTTTTCAAATAGGAGCAATTTTGTTAATGGGATTTAGTTGTTATCATTTTATTTATTTAATAAATAAAAGATTAAAACAAAAAAAATATGATAAATTTTTCTTTCTATCTTTATTGTTTTTTGTTTTTGCGCTTATCTTTTTTTATAGAATCGCCGAACATGGTACAGATAGATCTGCACAAATTCTCATATTTTTATTAATCATTAAATTATTGGCAATTATTAACTTTGATAATGGTATAAAAGAGAATATTGCCAAAATATCAATAATTTTGGGTTTAGTAATTTCTTTAAAATCATTTTATGTACTTTATTTATCTTTTAGTATTCCAGTTTTTTATTATTTTATTAAAGATAAAAAATTTATTAACATTCTGTTAATATTTAAGAATTATTTTTTTTATTTATTTTTATTTCTTTTTATCAATATATTATTTGTTAATTTTGCTAATAGTGGATGTTTAATTTATCCAGTTTCTATAACTTGTTTTGATCATTTTAGTTGGTCTATACCTCTTCAAGAAGTTTCAGCTATGAATGATTGGTATGAACAATGGTCAAAAGCTGGTGCAAATCCAAATTTTAGAGTTGAAGATGCTCAAGAATACATACGATATTTTAATTGGGTGAGTAACTGGTTTGAAGAATATTTTTTTACGAAGGTTTCAGATTTTTTATTTGGAATATTTCTTTTGACATTAATTTTTATATTGCTGTTTAGATCGAAACAAAAAAAACCATTATTCATTTTTAAAGGAGAAAAATTTATATATTTTATTATATTAATTTTATTTTTTGAGTGGTTTTATAATCATCCTGCTTTAAGATATGGTGGTTATCAATTATTATGTTTACTACTATTTTTGCCTGTCTCGAATATTTTAAGTAGTAAAAAAAATTTAAAAAATGTTTTATTTAAAACGAATGTATTATTGTTAATAACCCTAGTAATTTTTGTTGGTAGAAACATAAATAGGTTAGTAAATGAAAATACTAAATATGGATTTAATCCTTTTATTAATCCAACCTATAGAATAACTGATAATCATTTTTTAGTTCACAATAAATACAGAGAAATAATTGATAATAAATTTTTTTGCAATCATGGTGAAAATCAATGTGTAAATAAAAATGGCATTGATGTAAAAGAAATATATGGATATAAAATTTTCTACAGACAAATAAAATAATAGCATTTAAAGTTGATGATTAAATTTTTTACCTTAAAAATTTTAAATATTTTTGATTATTTTTATCAAAAAAAATTTATAAATTTTTTAAAAAAAAATGGTATAAGTAATTTAAATGTACTTTTAGATATTGGAGCTCATGAAGGAGAGTCGATTAAATTATTTACTAATAATTTTATAATTAATGAAATTTACTCATTTGAACCAAGTCCAATCTCATTTAACATTTTAATTAAAAATACCAATGAAATTAAAAGCAAATTTAAAAAAACAAAAATATTTCTAGAAAATATTGCTTTAGGTTCAAAACATGAAAAAATATTTTTAAAACATATTAGTGAGTCTTCTTCTTCAACTATTAGAGAATTAAATACAGAATCTAAATATTTCAAAAAAAAATTTTTTTTTCTTAAAAACTCTAATAATCAAGATTTATTTAAAAGAATAGAAGTTCAACAGTTTTTATTATCTAACTATATTGAAAAAAATAATATTAAAAGTATCGATTTTATAAAAATTGATACTGAGGGGTATGAACTAGAAGTGTTAAAAGGTGCTAAAAATATACTGTTTAAGACCAAGTATATATTATTTGAACACCACTATGATGATATGATTGTTAAAAATTATTTTTTTTCAGACATACATAATTTTTTAAAGGAAAATAATTTTCAACAAATATATAAATCTAAAATGCCATTTAGAAAAACTTTTGAATATATTTATCAAAATGAATTCTTTAAATTATAATATTTTACAAACGTTATCTTTACTATTAGACACTGATATATAATTAATTTAAAACATAAATAATGAAAATTAAAAAAGCGTTAATTTTTGGAATTACTGGTCAGGATGGTTCGTATTTAGCTGAATTTTTAATTGGTAAAGGCTATGTTGTTCATGGCGTAAAAAGAAGATCTTCATCTTTTAACACTGGTAGAATAGATCATATTTATCAAGATCCTCATATAAAATTTAGGAAATTTATTCTTCACTATGGTGACGTGACAGACTCTTTGTCTGTCTCATCTATTATTAAAGATATTGAACCTGATGAAATTTATAATTTAGCAGCACAATCGCATGTTGCAGTTTCATTTGAAGTGCCTGAGTATACTGCAAATGCTGATGCTATTGGAGCTTTGAGAATTTTAGAAGC
>Ga0181601_10002224_pt1 | contig 16622 bp, 14 predicted proteins | sample 041ome_8_FD_133020 | JGI IMG/M metagenome (GOLD analysis project Ga0181601, IMG submission 133020) | Coastal salt marsh microbial communities from the Groves Creek Marsh, Skidaway Island, Georgia - 041407BS metaG (megahit assembly) | ecosystem: Environmental > Aquatic > Marine > Intertidal zone...
CCGTCAACGAAAATCCTGTTTCGGAGAGTAGAATATGGCCAGCGCGCCGAAATCCGGTTTGCCCGTTCTTTACAACGATCTCGTACCGCTCAACAGCCAGCAGCATGGCAAGTTCAAGTCCATCACCGTGGACAAGGCACCGTGGATCGCCAAGCAGCACGCCATTCCGCTGACGGTGGAAGAATTCCCGCTGGCACAGCGCGATTTCCCGATCGTCTTCTCTGCCGGTGACAACCCGGTTCCGCTGGCGCTGATGGGCCTGAATGAAGGCGTGAACGTGTTCTTCAACGAAGACGGTTCGCCGATCGGCAACCCCTATGTTCCGGCCTATATCCGCCGCTATCCTTTCCTGCTCGCCCGCCTCGACCAGAACTCGGAAAATCTCTCGCTGTGCTTCGATCCGTCGAGCGACATGCTGGGCGAATTCGAGGAAGGCCGCGAGCTGTTCGATGCCGATGCCCAGGCTACCCAGCACACCAAGGACCTGCTGCAGTTCTGCGAGAAGTTCGAGGAAGCCGGCGCCAAGACCAACGCCTTCATGGAAGAGCTGACCAAGGCTGACCTGCTGATGGACGGCGAAGTTTCGATCAACCGCCTCGACGATCCGAACGGCAAGCCGTTTATCTATCGCGGCTTCAAGATGGTGAACCAGGAAAAGCTGCGCGAACTGCGCGGTGACCAGCTGCGCACGTGGAACCAGAATGGCCTGCTGCCGCTCATCCATGCGCACCTGTTCTCGCTCGACCTGATGCGCCTGATCTTCTCCAAGCAGGCTGAACAGGGCACCGCGCCCACCCAGCCGGCAGCATCGGTCAACTGATCGGGTCTTTTGCAAGCAGGCGGAAAACAGGCGTCGAAACGCACATGTTTTCCGCCTCTTGAATCCGGCAAGCAGCCGAACTACCTTCAAGAAGTCCCGCAAGCTCCCCTCATGGCTGGCGTGGCAGGTGCACGATTGCGCACTTCCTCCCTGAACCTTGGCCGGCTCGCGCGTGATGCGCGGGCCGGTTTTTTCATGGAAATCGCGCGCTATTCGGCAGCTTGCGGCAGCTTGCGAATGCCGGAGAGCAGTTCTTCGGCCAGCCGCCGGACCAGCGATGTGACGATCTGCGTCGTCGCCTCCAGCCCCTCGCCCGCTTCGCGCAGCGCCGCGTCGAGATAGGCGGTGCGGCAAATCTCCAGCTGCAAGGCGTGAATGCCGCGCGCCGGATTGCCGTGCCTGTCGAGCACATATCCCCCCGCATAGGGCCGGTTGTGCGCGGCATTGCGTCCATGGCGCGCGAAGTGGCTGGCCGAGGCAAGGCTGATATTTGCGCCGCAGGAAGAACCGTACCGGTCGCCGATCACGAAATCGGCTGCCGGTTCGGGGCCGGTTTTCGGCCCCAGCGGCGGCATGGAATGCAGGTCCAGAAGCAAGACAGCGCCCCACCTGTCCCGCAAGGTTTCGAGCACTTGTGACAGCCGCGCGTGATAGGGCCGGTGCACCAGCTCGATCCGCGCGTCGAGTTCATCCCGCTCGATCTGGCGCTTCCACAGCTCGCCCGACCCGGGCAGCCGCCGCGGCACCAGGCCCAGCCCGCTTCGCGCGCGCCGACCTGCGGCAAAGCGCGCCCTGCCTGATGGCACGCCACCCTGCACCATACCCCAGTCCATGTCTTCGGTCGCGCGGTTGAGATCGATCATCGCGCGCGGTGCGTGGGCGACCAGAAAAGCTGCGCCCGTCTCTTCCGCAACGGCGCGCCCGACCAGGTCTGCCAGCCTGTCTTCCAGCCGCAGGCAGGCGATATCCGGCGCGCGCATCCTTTCCAGAAACTCGGCCGGATAAGTCCTGCCGGCGTGCGGTACGGCGATCAGCACGGGGATGGGTGATGGCTTGTGCTGCACCAGTTCAAAGGCGGGCTGGTCTTCGCCACCGGGCAACATGCCGCCCTGCGTGCGGCCCGATTCGCGACCCGGATTGACCCTTTCGACCATGCCGACACTGCTGGCCTGACTTGTGCACAAAGTCAAAATTGCTGTGCCAAAGCTGGGCACTCGGCAAATGCCACAGGACGTTAACGCCTTTCTGTTCTAGGCCCCAACCCACAAGAGACATGAGGGAGCAAACCATGATCCGAATCCTGCTGGCAGAAGATGACGAGGCGATGCGCGGCTACATCACGCGTGCCTTGGAAAATGCAGGATATTCGGTTGTGGCCGTGGCCAGCGGCACCGCGGCCCTGCCCCATCTCAAGACCGAGATCTTCGACCTGCTGCTGTCCGACATCGTGATGCCGGAGATGGACGGAATCGAACTGGCGCAGGCCTGCAACGAGATCAGCCCCGAAACCAAGGTGATGTTCATCACCGGATTCGCCGCTGTTACCCTGCGCGCCAACCGCGAAGCCCCGCATGCCAAGATGCTGTCCAAGCCGTTCCACCTGAAGGACCTGGTGTTGGAAGTCGAACGTATGTTCGAGGATGCCATTCCCGTCAGCATGTAAGCTGCGGCGATATCCTCTTGCCACGGGTAAGAGGCGGCGCTAGATGGCCCGCCAGCCGCAGGAATGCGGCACATGCAGAATGGCTCGGGGCGTATAGCTCAGTGGTAGAGCACTATGTTGACATCGTAGGGGTCCCAAGTTCGAACCTTGGTACGCCCACCATTCTGGAACAGACCACACTGGCCCGTCGCGATTGCGGCGGGTTTTGTGTTTCTGGCTGAGGGCCATCGCCCGAAAGGTTCCCCAAAATAACGCTTGGGCCTCGATGGATGCAGCCTATCTTGAGGCGATGCAAAGCGCCCCTGCCCCCACCATTCCGCGAATCAACGCGATCTCCACCGCGGTGCCGCGGGGGGAGATCGATGGCCTCTATCGCGAATGGGCTGCCGCTCAGATCGGTGAAGCACTTAAGCGCAAACTGTTCGAGAGGATGTCTGCAAGGTCAGGTATTTCCCGGCGCTTCACCGTGCTGGACAAGAACGAAGCGCGTTTCAGAGGCGATGGCTTCTATGGCGAAGGCGGCATGCCGGGCACTGGCGAGCGGATGGAAATCTACGCGCGCACAGCCCCCGAACTGGCGCTGAAGGCCATTGACGGCCTGCCCGATCATGCGGGCGTGACGCATATCGTGCTGGCCAGCTGCACCGGCTTTCTTGCCCCCGGTCTGGACCAGATCATCGCCCGCAGGCTTGGCCTTGCGGCCAATGTGGAGCGCGTCTCCATCGGCTTCATGGGTTGCTATGCTGGCGTCACTGCCTTGCGCACGGCTGGCCACATTGTCCGCTCCCGACCTGAAGCAAGGGTGCTGGTACTGGCCGTCGAGCTTTGCACACTGCACCTGCAGCAGACAGACGACATCGAATCCCTGCTCGCCATGGGCCAGTTCGCCGATGGCGCGGCCGCAGCAATCGTTTCCGCAAAAGGAAGCGGGCTTGCGCTGGGCGAAGGTATCTCTGCCCAGCTTGAGGAAAGCGACGAACTGATCCGCTGGCATATTGGTGACAGCGGCTTCGTGATGCACTTGTCTGGTACTGTCCCCGGCAGAATTGCTGAGGCGCTGGAGCAGCAGGACGTGTCTGGCCACATCTGCGACGATGTGCCCGCCGCCGATTTGGCGGCATGGGCCGTGCATCCGGGCGGCAAGTCGATTCTGGATGCCGTGGAACGCGCAATGGGCCTGCCCCAAGACCGGCTGCAGGCTTCCCGGTCAGTCCTCAATGATTTTGGCAACATGTCCTCTGCCACCGTGCTGTTCGTGATCGAACGGCTGATGGACCAGCGCCCTCCCAGCGGCGTGGCGCTCGCCTTCGGGCCGGGGCTTGCCATGGAAGGCATCCGCATCGGCTGGACCGGCGATGCTGGCTGAGCGCGTCTTGCTGGAAGAGGAGATGGACGATCCGGACCTCGATCCGGCGGTCTATCGCGCGGTTCTGGGTGATCTGGCACAGGTGAACCGGGTGACGATGGCCTCTCGCCCCACCCTCTCCTTCCTGAAACGCATCGCCGGAACCCGCCGCGAATTGCGCATCCTCGACGTGGGATATGGCGAAGGTGACATGCTGCGCCGCATCGCGCGCTGGGCGAAGGCAGAGGGCGTTGCAGTCCGCCTTGTCGGCATAGACCTCAACGCGCAGAGCGAACCTGCCGCGCAGGCCGCCACGCCGCCCGATATGGCAATCGACTACCGTACCGGCGACTATGCCGATCTGGCAGGCGAAGGCTTCGACTGCATAATCTCCAGCCTCGTGGCGCATCACATGAGCGATGCGCAGTTGGACGAATTCCTCCGCTTCATGGAAAGCGAGGCAACGGCAGGCTGGCTGGTCAACGACCTTCATCGCCATACTTTCAGCTATCTGGGATACCCGCTGCTCGCCCGCATCATGGGCTGGCACCCGATTGTCCGGCGTGACGGGCAGCTATCGATAGCCCGTTCGCTGCGCCCGCAGGAATGGCACCCACGCCTTGCGCAGGCAGGAATCACCGAAGCGCACATCGAGCGCTTCTTCCCCTTCAGGCTATGCGTCACACGGGTCCGCTGATCCTGGGCGCAGGCCCGGCGGGATGCGCCGCTGCCATCGCGCTGGCAAAAGCAGGCGCGCAGCCGTTGCTGATCGACCGCGACGCGCAAGCAAGGGACGTGCTGTGCGGCGGTTTCCTCAGCTGGCAGACAGCAGGACAATTGCGGGCATTGGGCATCGATTGCACAGCGCTTGACGCGCACCGGGTGACCACATTGCGCCTCTTCGCAAACGGCAAGACGGCTAGTGTCGAGCTACCCGCCCCCGCCTTCGGTCTTTCCCGCCGCACGCTGGATGATGCCATGCGTGAACGGGCCGTTGCCTGCGGTACGCGGTTTGCGGTGGATACGGTGAGATCGCTGGAAGGTAGCGCCTTTCTAGGCACTAAGGAGCGATATGAGGGCAACGGGTTGATGCTCGCGACCGGCAAGCATGACCTGCGCGGGGTTGGTAGGCCGCGACAAGCGAAGGACCCGGCGCTGGGCCTGCGCTTGCGCTTGCCAGCCACTGTCGGTCGCGCAGAAATGCTCTCCGGAGCCATCGAATTGCACTTGTTCGATGGCGGCTATGCGGGAATCATGTTGCAGGAGGACGGTACAGCCAATTGTGCCCTCGCCATGCGCAAGTCGCGGTTGAAGGACACAGCCTCCAATCCGCAGGACCTTCTGGCTTCGCTTGCCACCCGCAACCCAGAGCTGGCGCAGAGGCTCGGCGATGACTGGCGGGATTGCCGGATCGATACCATTGGCGCGGTCCCCTATGGCTTCGTGGCCCAGGATACCGCACCGGGCGAGTTCCTGCTGGGGGACCAGGCCGCAGTGATCCCCTCACTGGCGGGCGAAGGCATCGGCATTGCATTGGCGAGCGGAACGCTCGCCGCCCGGCACTGGCTCGAAGGCGGCGGCAGCACGGCAGCGCAAGCCTACCAGCGCGCCTTCGCTTCTCGCGCCAGCAGGTCCGTACGCATGGCCGCGCGCGCCTGGAGGCTGGCCGAACGCCCTTCGGGCCACGCCCTTGCGCTGTTTTTCGCACGCCATTTTCCCGCCGGAATCGGCCATTTGATGCGCCTGACGCGCATCTCGCCCCCTGCCTCCCTTGCGCCAGCGTCAGTCGCTGCTAAGACCCCCGCAAATTTCCCCTAGAATCTCACTCAGAAACAGGAAGCCCACATGGCAAAAATCCAGGTCAAGAACCCGATTGTAGAGATCGACGGCGACGAGATGACGAAGATCATCTGGCAGTGGATCCGTGAACGACTGATCCTGCCCTATCTCGATGTCGACCTGAAGTATTACGACCTCTCGGTTGAAAAGCGTGACGAGACGGACGACCAGATCACCGTCGACGCCGCCAATGCGATCAAGCAGTATGGCGTGGGCGTGAAGTGCGCCACCATCACGCCTGACGAAGCCCGCGTGGAAGAATTCGGCCTGAAGCAGATGTGGCGTTCGCCCAATGGCACGATCCGCAACATCCTCGGCGGCACGATCTTCCGTGAGCCGATCGTGATCGACAACGTGCCGCGTCTCGTTCCGGGCTGGACCGATCCCATCGTGGTCGGCCGTCACGCTTTCGGTGACCAGTATCGCGCCACCGACACGCTGATCCCCGGCGCGGGCAAGCTGCGCATGGTGTTCGAAGGCGAAGATGGCCAGAACATCGACCTCGAAGTGCACACCTTCGATCAGCCGGGCGTGGCAATGACCATGTACAACCACGACGAGTCCATCCGTGACTTCGCGCGTGCCAGCTTCAACTACGGCCTCGACCGTGGCTGGCCGGTGTACCTGTCCACCAAGAACACCATCATGAAAAAGTATGATGGCCGCTTCAAAGACCTGTTCGAAGAGGTGTTCAACACCGAAGGCTTCAAGGAGAAGTTCGAAGAGGCAGGCATCGGTTACGAACACCGCCTGATCGACGACATGGTTGCCGCAGCGCTCAAGTGGAACGGCAAGTTCGTGTGGGCCTGCAAGAACTATGACGGTGACGTGCAGTCCGACATCGTGGCACAGGGCTTCGGCTCGCTCGGCCTGATGACCTCGGTCCTGATGACGCCGGATGGCAAGACCGTGGAAGCGGAAGCTGCGCACGGCACCGTGACCCGCCACTATCGCCAGCACCAGCAGGGCAAGGCGACTTCGACCAACCCGATCGCCTCGATCTTCGCGTGGACGCGCGGCCTCATCTATCGCGGCCGCTTCGACAACACGCCGGACGTTGTGGCTTTCGCCGAGACGCTGGAAAAGGTCTGCATCGAGTGCGTGGAAAGCGGTAAGATGACCAAGGACCTCGCGCTGCTCATCGGCCCGAACCAGGCATGGATGACCACCGAGCAGTTCTTCGAAGCCATCGTTGAGGGCCTCGAAACCGAAATGAAGGCCCAGGGCCTCGGCTAAAGACGGCCCGGCCGAGCAAGGCCGGAACCCTTTTGCATCCCGTTTGCTTCGTCATCGGGGGACGGTAGACTTCCCCCGATGACAAGCAGGGAGCATTCACGACCAAGGCACGCCCCGAAATCCGCCAGGCGGAAACAAGCGACATTCCGCGCATCGCGGCGCTGGCAAAACGCGTTTACGAGGACTTTGCCCCCTATACCCGCAGCGAAATTCGCGGGCAGCTCAACAATTATCCAGATGGCTGCTTTGTCGCGATCCTCGATGACAAGCTCGTCGGCTATTGCGCCACCATGCGGCTTGGCGGCGACAAGGCGCTGCGCCCGCACAGCTGGGACGAGATTACCGGCAACGGCTATGGCAGCCGCCACGATCCCACTGGTGACTGGCTCTATGGCTACGAAATGTGCGTCGATCCCAAGGTACGCGGCACGCGGCTGGGGCGGCGGCTTTACGAGGAACGGCGCAAGCTGGCCGAGCGACTGGAGCTGAAAGGCATCGCCTTTGGCGGGCGGATGCCCAATCTCAAGCGATACTGGCGCCGGGTGGATAGCCCGCAGGATTACCTTGATCAGGTGATCGCCGGAAAGCTGCACGATCCGGTGCTGCGTTTCCAGCTGGCGAACGGTTTCGAGCCCATAGGCATCCTTTCCAAGTACCTGCCGGAGGATTCGCGCAGCCGTGGCAACGCGGTGCAAATGATTTGGCGCAATCCCTTCGTGGATCAGGAGGACAGCGCCCGCCACCGCGTGCCACGCGGCGTCGAAGGTGTGCGCATCGCGGCCTGCCAGATGCAGGCCCGCGCGGTGAAGGATTTCGACGAATTTATCGGACAGGTGCGGTATTTCGTTGATGTTGCAAGCGATTACGAGGCAGACTTCATACTCTTCCCCGAACTCTTCACGCTCATGTTGCTGAGCGCAGAAGAGGAGGAACTCTCGCCCATCGAGGCCATCGAATGTCTCAGCGGCTACACAAAGCGCATTCGCGATGCGCTGTCCAAAATGGCGCTGAAGTACAACATCAATATCATCGGCGGATCGCACCCCACCAGAATGCCGGATGGCGACATTCACAACGTCGCGATGGTGTGCCTGCGCGATGGCTCCACGCACGAGCAGGAGAAGATCCACCCCACCCCCAACGAGGCCTATTGGTGGAACATCAAGGGCGGCGATTCGATCGACGTGATCCAGACCGACTGCGGCCCGATCGGCGTGCAGATCTGTTATGACTGCGAATTTCCCGAACTCACCCGCCGGCTGGTGGATGAAGGCGCGCGGATCATCTTCGTGCCCTTCTGCACGGATAGCCGCCAGGGCTACATGCGCGTGCGCTACTGCGCCGCTGCCCGCGCCATCGAGAACCAATGCTATGTGGTAATGAGCGGCAATGTGGGGAACCTGCCCAATGTTGCCAACATGGACATCCAGTACGCCCAGAGCTGCATCCTCACGCCCTGCGATTTTCCCTTCGCGCGCGACGGCATCGCCGCCGAAGCCAGCGAGAACGTGGAAACGCTCACCATCAGCGATGTCAACCTGGCAGACCTGTCATGGGCACGCGCGGAAGGCACGGTGCGCAACCTGGCTGACCGGCGCTTCGACCTTTACCGCATCGAGTGGGACGAAGGCTCCAAGGGCGGCGGCGAACCCGATGGCCCCATTCCGCACCGCCAGCACGGCCCGGGCGGCGGGTAAGTCAATCACGCAATAACGAGAATTGTGCATTGCAGCGCATGGTAATCCTCTGACATAGGTGATCCATGCACGGCGGCCATATTTCTCCCATGATGTCCGATGCGCTCGTAATTCTTGGCGCGGCAGGCATCGTCATTCCGCTCTTTGCGCGGTTCCGTATCACGCCGATCATCGGCTTCATTCTCGTCGGCCTGCTGGTCGGCCCCTATGGCCTTGGCCGGATGGTGTTCGAATATGACTGGCTGACCCATGTCACCATCACCGACCCCGAGCGGCTGGAGCCTTTCGCCGAGTTCGGCATCATCCTGCTGCTGTTCACCATCGGCCTGGAACTGAGCTTCAACCGATTGTGGGAGCTGCGGCGGCTGGTGTTCGGCCTCGGCGCGCTGGAATTGCTGATCATCGGCACGCTGCTGGCCGCGTTCCTTTCGATGATGGGACAATACTGGACAGGCGCGCTGGGCCTTGGCCTTGCCCTCGCCTTCTCCTCCACCGCGCTGGTGCTGCCGATTGCAGGGACCAAGACACCGGTGGGCCGCACGGCGCTGTCCATGCTGCTTTTCGAGGATATCATGATCGTGCCGATCATCTTCCTCCTCGGCGCGCTGGCACCCTATGCCGCTGCCGAGGGCATGAACGGCCTTGTGGACACGCTGTGGCAGGGCGTGTTGCTGATCGCCGTCATGATGATTGCGGGCCGCTACGCATTGCCCAAGCTGTTCGCCCTCGCCGCCCGCGCCAAGAGCCCGGAACTGTTCCTTGCCGCCAGCCTGCTGGTCGTCATCGGTGCCAGCCTTGCGACGGCCGTTGTCGGCCTGTCACCCATCGTGGGCGCGCTGATCGCTGGCCTGCTGATCGCTGAAACCGAGTATCACACCGAGGTTGAAGGCATTATCGAGCCGTTCAAGGGCCTGGCGCTGGGTATCTTCCTGATCACCGTGGGCATGGGCATCGACCTGACCGTAATCTGGGAAAATTTGTGGACCATCCTTGCAGCCGTGGTCGGCGTGCTGGGCCTGAAAGCGCTGGTGACCGGCGTCTTGCTGCGCCTTATGGGTGCGCGACGCGGCACTGCGACCGAAACCGGTATCCTGATGGCCAGCCCCTCGGAAACCACGCTGATCGTGCTCGCGGCTGCAACGCAGGCGATGCTGATCCAGCCCGGAACCGCACAATTCTGGCAAATCGTCACTGCAATCGGCCTCACCATCACCCCGCTGCTGGCGCTGATCGGCAAGCACGTGGCGAAGCGCGTGGACCCGGTGCCTGCCCTCGATGATGCAGGGATCAGCGACGGCAAACCGCGCATTATCGTGATCGGCTTTGGCCGCGTCGGCAGGCTGGTGGCGCAGATGCTGCAGAAGCACGACCAGCCCTATATCGCGGTCGATTTCGATTCCGACATGATCGATCTCGCCCGGCGCGAAGGCTACACCGCGCTGTTCGGCAATGCCGCGCGCGGGGACATTCTCGACAAGCTGGGGATGACCGATTGCCCGGCGGTGATCCTGACGATGGACGAGCACATTCTGGCCCAGCGGCTGGTACGCAAGCTGCGCGCGGCGCATCCCGATCTGCCGATTATAGCCCGCGCGCGCGACACGGCCCACGCGGCAGAGCTCTATCGTAGCGGGGCAACCATCGCGGTGCCCGAAACGCTCGAAAGCTCGCTGCAATTGTCCGAAGCCGTGCTGGTGGAAGTGGGCGTTGCCATGGGTCCGGTTATCGCCAGCATCCACGAAAAGCGCGACGAGTTCCGCGAGCAGATCCAGCAGGAAGCCGAACTGGAAGACAAGCCCAAGCTGAAGACCTCGACCGCAGAAATCTGAAATCTTCCCGCAACTTATCGCGCCGTGATGCGTTGATGGGGAAAGGAGAGATCAGACATGAGTGATCAGCAGGATCCCACGAAGCCCGTGCCCAACAGCGAGAAGTTCAAGCCGCAGAACGTGGCTGGCAGCAAGGCCGACAAAGGCCGCAGCGAACGCAATATGGAAGACGTCTCGCGCGGCAGCGAGGGTGACAGCCGCCGCAACTCGCAGAACCGCAGTTCTGACCAGGGATGACCGACAAGGCTTGCCGGTGAGCCGGAACTAGCCCGCCAGCAGCGCCTTGACCGCGGCGATGGCATCATCGGCCTTGTCGCCATCCGGGCCGCCGCCTTGCGCCATGTCCGGTCGGCCACCGCCGCCCTTGCCGCCGAGCGCTTCCACGCCCGCACGAACGCAATCGACTGCGCTGACGCGATCGGTCAAATCGTCTGTCACGGCAACCGCGAAGGCGGCCTTGCCGTCGTTGACAGCGCAGATCGCGGTCACGCCTGAGCCCATGCGGTTCTTCGCTTCATCGAGCAGGCCGCGCAGTTCTTTCGGGTTCATGCCGTGAAGCACCTGCCCGGAGAACTTGACCCCGCCCACTTCCTCGTCAGCCGATGCGGCAGCACCGCCGCCACTGCCGCCAAGCGCGAGTTGCTTCTTCGCTTCGGCGAGTTCGCGTTCGAGTGCCTTACGCTCGTCCACCAGCGCGGCAACGCGCTCCAGCGCCTCGTCAGGCGAGGTCTTGAGCGTGGCGGCAACGGACTTCAAGGCCTCTTCCCGGCCGACAACCCACTGCCGCGCAGCTTCGCCTGTCAGCGCCTCGATACGGCGCACGCCACTCGAAACCGCGCTTTCGGAAATGATGCGGAACAAGCCGATATCGCCCGTGGCGCGCACGTGGGTGCCGCCGCAAAGCTCGACCGAATAGTTGCGGCCGCCCTTGCCTGCGCTGCCCATGGAAAGCACGCGCACTTCCTCGCCATATTTCTCGCCGAACAGCGCCATGGCGCCTGCCTCGATGGCATCGTCCGGGCTCATCAGGCGGGTGGACACAGGCTCATTGTGGCGAATCTCGGCGTTCACTTCGGCTTCGATAACGGCAATCTCGTCAGCCGAAAGCGGCTTGGGATGCGAGAAGTCGAAACGGAAGCGGTCCTCTGCCACCAGCGAACCCTTCTGGGTGACGTGATCGCCCAGATGATTGCGCAGTGCGGCATGCACGAGGTGCGTGGCCGAGTGGTTGGCGCGTATCTGGTCTCGCCGCTCGACATCGATAGCAAGGTGCACGGTGTCGCCCACCTCGACAGAACCGCCGGTGATGGTGCCGTGATGCGCTTGCAAGCGACCAAGCGGCTTGGAGGTTTCGCTTACCGCCATTTCGAGACGGCGATCGCCGGTGATCTTGCCGCTGTCACCCGTCTGGCCACCGCTTTCGCCATAGAACGGCGTCTGGTTGGTGATCAGGATCACGTCCTGGCCGGATTCGGCGCGCTTCACTTCCTTGCCATCGACCACCAACGCCACTACGTGCCCCTCGCCTTCGGTGGCGGAAAAGCCGGTGAATTCAGTCGCGCCTTCGCGTTCGGCAATGTCGAACCACAATTCGCCATCAGCCGAAGAACCGGAGCCCTTCCACGCAGCGCGCGCCGCAGCCTTCTGCTGCGCCATCGCGGCATCGAAGCCATCCTTGTCCACGCCGATACCGCGCGCACGCAGCGCATCCTCGGTGAGGTCATAGGGGAAGCCGTAAGTGTCATAGAGCTTGAAGGCGGTTTCGCCCGCAAGGCTGTCCCCCTCGCCCATGCTGGCGGTTTCCTCGTCCAGCAGGCGCAGGCCCTTGTCTAGCGTCTGGCGGAAACGGGTTTCCTCGCGTTCCAGCACTTCGCCGATCAGCGCCTCGGCGCGCGCCAGTTCGGGATAGGCGTGGCCCATTTCCTCAACCAGCGCGGGCACAAGGCGGTGCATCAGCGGCTTGTCTGCACCCAGCAGGTGAGCATGGCGCATCGCGCGGCGCATGATCCGGCGCAGTACATAGCCGCGCCCTTCGTTGGACGGCAGCACGCCATCAGCGATGAGGAAGCTGGTGGAGCGCAGGTGATCCGCAATTACGCGGTGGCTGGCAAGGCTCTCGCCTTCGGCCTTCGCGCCTGACAACTCCTCACTGGCGGAAACCAGCGCGCGGAAAGTGTCCGTATCGAACACGTTCTGCACGCCCTGCAGCACGCTGGAAATACGCTCCAGACCCATGCCGGTATCAATGCTGGGGCGCGGCAGGTTGCCGGTAATCTCGTCAGCTTCCTGCAAGTGCTGCATGAACACGAGGTTCCAGATTTCAACGAAGCGGTCGCCATCCTCGTCCGGCGAACCGGGAGGGCCACCGGGCACATCGGGGCCGTAATCCCAGAAGATTTCCGAACACGGCCCGCATGGACCATCCGAACCCATGGCCCAGAAATTGTCCTTGGTGGGGATGCGGATGATCTTGCTTTCCGGCAACCCGGCGATCTTGCGCCAGAACTCGAAAGCCTCGTCATCGGTGTGGTAGACGGTGACAAGCAGACGATCCTTGTCGAGGCCCAGTTCCTTGGTGACAAGGCCCCAGGCAAGCTCGATCGCGCGTTCCTTGAAATAGTCGCCAAAGCTGAAATTGCCGAGCATTTCGAACAGCGTCAGGTGGCGCGCAGTATAGCCGACATTGTCCAGATCATTGTGCTTTCCGCCCGCGCGCACGCACTTCTGGCTGCTGGTCGCACGCGGCGCAGGGGGCGTTTCAAGTCCGGTAAAGACGTTCTTGAACGGCACCATCCCGGCGTTGACGAACATCAGCGACGGATCGTTGTAAGGCACCAGCGGCGCGGAGGGCACCACGGCGTGATCATTGGCCGCGAAATAGTCGAGAAACGCGCGGCGGATATCATTGGTCGAATTCATGCCAGCCAGTTAGTTCCTGCGCGCGCCCGCGACAAGCGTATTAAGCCGATTGCGGTGATCGGACGTGCACGTTTGTTGATCAGGATTTGCGTGCGGTGACGATCCAGCCTGCAGCGGGCATGGCCACAAAGCCATCGTGGAGGTTGGCGCGGGCAAGATCGCGGACCTTGTCGAAGAAGGCGGAACGTTCATCTTCGGGCATGGTGCGCGCGGCGATGGCGGCGGGGCCAATGCTGGCGAAATAGTCCACCGCATCCTCCACCGGATCCTCGTCCGCCCCTACGATCATGGCGAAATCGAACGGATCGATGTCGATCTGCTCCCATCCGCCGGTGGTGAGGATATCGGCAATATGCTGGCGCCTTGCAAAGGCGAAAGGCCCGGGAGCGCCAGGCGGCGGTGGCGGCGGCGGATCAGGCAAGAGCGCGGCAACCTTGGTGAAGAAGGGATTTTCGGCCGGGGCGCGAAAACAGGAAAACAGCAGCCGCGCACCGCTGTCAGCGATACCGGCAAGGTTGGCGAATGCCGCGGGCGGATCATCGAAGAACATCACCCCGTGGCGCGATACCAGCATGTCCGGCGCGAAACCCTCAGGTGGTGACCATGTGGCAGCATCGGCGAGGTCGAAGGAAAGGTTGGCAAAAATCTCGGCCCGCTTGCGCGCGGAGGACACCAGTGCGGGCGAGATATCGACACCGACCACCTGTGCATCCGGTCGCCCACGCGCAATCGCCAGCGAGATTTCGCCAGCACCGCAGCCGATGTCGAGAACGCGGGAGAAGGACTCGCCGCGGGTGCGTTCCAGCAGCTTCTCGGTCACCGCGAGGAAACTGCGATCAGTCCTGCGCCATTCGGCCGCCCAGGTTTCACCCTGGCCACCCTGCCACTCACTCTTGTCCATTGTCCCGGCACCCTCTTGAAACGGAAACGGGCCGCGCCGGAGGATTACCGGTGCGGCCCGTTCACGATATGGCTTTTGCGGAATAAGGCAATCGGCTGGCAGCTCGGCCAGCCCCGTTACCGCAAGAAAACCGGCTTACCCTTCCGCTACAGTCTCTGCCGCTTCGGCGCCGGTCAAGCCAGCGAGTTCGACCCCAATGGTCTTGGCCACATCCACGCGGACTTTGGCGTTGTGCTCGGCCACAGTGGCGCGAACTTCGCCATCTTCGTCGAGCAGCACTGCTTCGCCTTCTGCACCGTTTTCGACCAGCCGGACGTGGAGTGGGCGCGGATAGAGGCGGTTCGAGGAACCATTGGTGCCATCGACAACCGCACCAATGCCGCCGCCAAGGATCACGTTGCCGAAGGTCGAGCCACAGAATCGCGACTGGATCAGCACACATTCTGACTTGTAGCCATCGAGCGAGACGTCAGCGCGCTGGTCATCCTTGCGGCGCAATTCGATTTCGCACGGCGTCACGCAGCTATCACCGCTGGTGAAAGTGACGGTCGCCCCTTCCGGTGTCCTGTTAACCTGATAATCCTGGTTCGTGCCGTTGACGACGGTTGCACAGCCGACAAGCGTCCACCACGCAGCGCCCAGAAGGGCGATATTCCTGAGATTCTTGCATTCCCCCCAAACTAGGAAACGCCGCCCAGAGTGGGGCGACGCACCTTCGCTGGCCTGTCCGTGCGGCATTGCAAGAAAGATTGTTCCAGAAAACGTCCATATCTGAAAAGTTTACCACAGGAAATTTCCCACGGCGATCCAGTAACCAAACCTGCTCTGACTGGATCGGCACGAAACGAAAGAAGCCGGCACGTGGCCCTGACCAAAGGGCACTGCGCCGGCTTCGTTTTCTCAAGTGCGCGCCCCGGTCGTCATTGGGGGCGGGTTGCACTTCTTGAAGAGATCAGTCTTCAGACTCCGCGTCCGGGCCTGTCATCATCTCTTCGGCAACTTCGTCGGTCTTACCGCGGATGGCGGCTTCCAACTTGCTGCAAACTTCGGGGTTTTCCTTGAGGTAGGTCTTCGCGTTTTCGCGACCCTGGCCGATGCGGATCGAATCGTAGCTGAACCAGCTGCCCGATTTTTCCACGATATCCGCCTTCACGCCCAGATCGAGGATCTCGCCGATCTTGGAAATGCCTTCGCCATACATGATGTCGAATTCGACCTGCTTGAACGGCGGGGCGACCTTGTTCTTCACCACCTTCACGCGGGTGGTGTTGCCGATCACCTCGTCACGATCCTTGATCTGGCCGGTGCGGCGAATGTCGAGGCGGACGGAAGCATAGAACTTGAGCGCATTGCCGCCGGTCGTGGTTTCCGGATTGCCGTACATCACGCCGATCTTCATGCGCAGCTGGTTGATGAAGATCACCATGCACTTCGAACGGTTGATCGAACCGGTCAGCTTGCGCAGCGACTGCGACATCAGGCGGGCCTGCAGGCCAACGTGGCTGTCACCCATCTCGCCTTCGATTTCGGCACGCGGCACCAGCGCGGCGACCGAGTCCACCACCAGCACGTCAATCGCGTTGGAGCGCACCAGCGTATCGGTGATTTCCAGCGCCTGCTCGCCGGTATCGGGCTGCGAGACGATCAGCTCGTCAATATCCACGCCCAGCTTCTTGGCATAGACCGGATCGAGCGCATGTTCTGCGTCCACGAAAGCGGCGGTGCCGCCAGCCTTCTGCGCCTCTGCAATCACATGCAGCGCGAGCGTGGTCTTGCCCGAGCTTTCCGGGCCATAAACTTCGATTACGCGGCCCTTGGGCAGGCCGCCAATGCCAAGGGCAATATCGAGCCCCAGCGAGCCGGTGGAGATAGCCTCCACATTCATCGCTTCCTTGCTGCCCAGCTTCATGGCCGAGCCCTTGCCGAATGCGCGATCAATCTGCGCGAGCGCCGCGTCGAGTGCCTTCTGACGATCCACGTTGGATTCCTTACCTTCAACCAGTTTCAGACTTGCAGCCATGACACGGCCCTCCACACGTTCCAAGAGTTGCGATCAATTCATCAACTGATGGGGTGTGTACCCATTTTGTTCCATGAGAACAAGAGTGGAACGAAAATTTTTGGAACATTTGTTCCACACGGCCGGAGAATCGGCGATTTCGGAGGCTTACTCGCGCTCTACATAGCGCCATTCGAGAGTACGGGTGCCGTTTGCAGGAACGGTAAATTCCGCGATTCGCTCAGCATGACGGCGCCGGCAACGGCAATCCCGTCCAGCAAGCGCCGCGATCCAGGCGATCCAGCAAAATCCACTTGGCTATGAAACTCCCTGCACAGTGCCCCGACCTATAAGCACATTTTCGCGTGAGTTTA
>Ga0181601_10002246_pt1 | contig 16528 bp, 17 predicted proteins | sample 041ome_8_FD_133020 | JGI IMG/M metagenome (GOLD analysis project Ga0181601, IMG submission 133020) | Coastal salt marsh microbial communities from the Groves Creek Marsh, Skidaway Island, Georgia - 041407BS metaG (megahit assembly) | ecosystem: Environmental > Aquatic > Marine > Intertidal zone...
GCATCAACGGCGCGCATTATATGCGTTGCCAGCGAGACCGGCCTGGGCATTGTCCCGGACAACGCATTGTCACGCCAATTTCGTGACGCAAACGGACAGACCAACCAAACCATCGCGAGACTAGCTGATGATGTCTATTTCATGGTTGCGGGTATTGCACAGAAAATTAAACCATAGCACGATGTTCCCAATAATTTTAAGTCAATTAGATTGAAGGATTAACTATGTCGTTTTTCGGATCGGTTGCTGACATTGACAAGGTGATCGCAAATTTACCAGTTGCCAATGGCACCATTCAAAACAAAGCCGCAGCGCGCCAAGGCCAATTGACCAAGCCACCGGGATCACTTGGCAAATTGGAAGATATTGCGATCTGGATGGCGGGGTGGCAGAAAACCGAACGGCCTGCAATCGGGCATGGCCAATGTTTGATTTTTGCCGGTAATCATGGTGTTGTGGCGCAAGGCATATCACCCTTTCCGGCTGATGTTACGGCGCAAATGGTCAAAAATTTTGAAGCCGGCGGCGCCGCCATCAACCAATTATGCACAGTCGCCGATTTGGCGTTAACTGTTACCGCTCTTGATCTTGAAACGCCGACCGCTGATATCACAAAAGGCCCGGCGATGTCTGCGGCCGAAGTGCTGGCGGCGATGCGGGCGGGCGCCGGCGCCATTGATGATGATTGCGATTATCTGGTTGTTGGTGAGATGGGGATTGGCAACACAACTTCAGCCGCTGCCTTATGCCTTGGTAGATTTGGCGCTGATGCAAAAGGTTGGGTTGGCCCAGGGACCGGCCTAGATAAAGATGGCGTCGCCCACAAGGCCGCGGTCATTGATAAGGCTCTAGCGGTTCAACAGCCGGTTGGCGATCACCCGGTTGCCTTGCTGGCAGCCTTTGGCGGGCGCGAATTAGCGGCAATTGCCGGGGCGGTGCTGGCGGCGCGCAGCCGGTCTATTCCGGTCATGCTTGACGGGTTCATTGCCACCGCAGCGGCGGCGGCGCTTACCGCTGGCGGCAAATTGGACGTTCTCGACCACACAATGATTTCGCATATGTCGCCTGAACCGGGGCATCTTCGGTTGGCTGTGGCGCTGCGAAAAGTGCCAATTGTCGACTTAAAAATGCGCCTTGGCGAAGGCAGCGGTGCGGCTGTTGCAACCCTGTTGGTCCGTGCCGCCTGTGCCGCACATAATGGCATGGCTACTTTTGCCGAGGCGGGGGTCAGCGAGGCCTAAAAAATGCCAGATGCAAAGCAATCATTTGTCGGCGATCTTGTAGCAGCCTTTATGCTGTTAAGCCGCCTGCCGTGTGGCTGGTATGAATTTTCGTCCAAAACACCGCCGCAAATTGGCCCGGCGGGCTGGGCTTTCCCGGTTGTCGGCATGGCTATTGGCGGCATTGGCGGCGCTATAATGTGGGGCATAAACATAATCAGCCAAATGGATGGCCACACAAATAGCTACACAAATGGCATGTCAGATTTCATCGCCGCCACCGCCGCACTTGTTGTGATGACGATGCTGACCGGCGCCATGCATGAAGACGGGCTAGCCGACCTGGCAGACGGGTTTGGCGGCGGCCACACAATTGATGACAAAATACGCATCATGCATGACAGCCAGATTGGCAGCTATGGTGTTATAGCCTTGATTCTATCAAGCTTTTTACGGGTGGGGCTGTTGGTAAGTCTTGCCGCACAGCCGTTTAGCGCATTGGCGTTTATTGCTGTCATCAGCCTTATTCTGGCTGGCACTAGGTGGCAAATTTTGATGTTGCTTCACTTGTTTCCAATATCTGAAAACGCAAAATTGGCACAGTTAACACGTCCACCATCGGCGCTACAACTGGCTGTTGCGACAAGCCTTTGGCTATTCCCCTTTGCTGTCCTTTTTACGCCGATAGCTGCCGTCATAGTCGGCGTCACAGCGCTGCTGTCAGCGGTGCTGGTTGGCCGCTTGGCAATGCGCAATATCGCCGGGCTTAGCGGCGATGTGATGGGGGCCAGTGTTATCGTATCAGAAATTGCGCTTATGCTGGTGATTTTGGTCGGCATCGGTGGTGCGCCGGCCGTGTTTGGCACAGCCCTATGAGCGCCACCACCGCCCCGGGTATTACGCCATTTTATTTTGTGCGGCATGCGCCAGTTGTTAAAGATATCGGCTGTCTTCCTGCGTATGACCCCCCTATTACGGATGGTCCGTTTTGGCTTGATGATCTGGCAAAAACGCTTCCCAAGAGCGCAGATTGGCATGTCAGCCCGCTGCTGCGCACCCGCCAAACAGCAGATCTGTTGCGTGACAAGCTGTTGCCACACAGTGAACGGCTTGATGATGCTCTTGTAGAGCAGAGTTTTGGGCGCTGGCATGGCCAGAAAATTGAATATGTCTGGAATCAAATCCAGCAAGGCCCACGCCATAATTGGGGATTTTTAATGCCCGATATTAGCCCGCCAGACGGCGACAGCTTTAATGACCAGATGGGTCGTATGGCCGCCTGGTGTGAAGCGGTTGAACAACGCCGCTTTGCGCGGCCACAAATAATATTTACCCATGCCGGCACAATCCGCGCTGTGCTTGCCCATATGATGGGTATATCCCCTGTTAAAGCGCAATCAATAGCGATCGCACATTTTGGCTATCTTCATGCCAGCCTTATGGATGCCGACCACGCCAAAGATCATCATGGTGGCACTTGGCAATTACACGCGCTCAGCCCAAGCGGCGGTTAACTACCATTCACCAACCGGCGGGCACCGCGCGGATCAATCCAGCCAATGGTGCCATCATTGCGCAAATGCACCACATTCAATCCAAAATGACTGGCGTTACGGAACATCAGCATGTTGGACTCGCTCAATTCCAGCCGCATTACCGCCTGTTCAACCGTAAGCACTTCAATATCATAAGATAAATCGGCAACAACCGGCAAAATATCATGATCATCACTTGTCGCATCCCCTAACTGTTCAGCCGAGGCATAGACCTGCATCGGCGCTGCATCTACCTCGTTTTCTTCATCGTTTGTTAAGGTTGTGCGGTGGTTTTTTAGGCGGCGCTTGTGGCGGCGCAAACGCTTTTCAGCATGTTCAATAGCGGCGTCTAACGCCGCATGCGCGTCGGCTGCGCGGCCGGTAGATTCGAGTTCCATCCGCCGCGATAAGGCAACCCGGGTTTTTACGGTAAAGCCTGAATCAGCCTTTTCTAACGTTACATGGCCGCTAACCGCATTGTGAAAATATTTTTCCACAACAGCATTTAGTGACGTGATGGCGTGCTCTTGAAACGCCGTGCCGGTATCCATATTTTTTCCTGATATGTTGATTTGCATCTATCTTTACACTCCCGATAACACAGCCCGGATCACAGGCCGCAAACTGCCTTACGCTGGAACGCACGATGCAGGCGCCCTTTGATATCGATTTGCTGTCGAGAGGAGCAGCTGACGGGCGCTCCAGAATTTCAGTCTGCCAACTAAAATAATAACTGGCAAGTCTTCTTAACGGTCAGTCGATTTGGTCATCCGAATGAGCGCAGCCCAACCGACAAACGTCCCCCAAAAACGCGGTCAACACCGTGTAATGGGCGCGCATCATCATCATGCCGGTCAAGAAAGCCATCCGCAGATAACAACACCAGTCGCCCCGGGCGATCGTCAATTTTTTTGCGCAGCAGACCATCACGCGTTTCAGTCGAAAATAAACGTGACTGCCCAGCCAAGGTGATAATCACCACAATATGTTTGTAGCGTTTGCCATCCCGGTGAATGCCAATCCCACGCGACCCAGGGGCATAGCGCTGAATCGCAAAATCATCAAACCGAAACGGTGCAGAAAACGGAGTTTTGGGCAAATCGGCAGCCGCCGCTATCAGGTTTATTTCAAGGCAGGTCGCCAGCGCATCAAACACCCCCATCCGCGGTGCCGGAAAACACACTTCAAAATCCTGAAAGACGCTGTTGGCTTTATGCTTTATCTCTGCCTGTGCGGTCCGAAATGCCTGTTTTTGGGCCAGCTCAGTTAAACTGGCAATTTCTGCAGCTGTAAAAAAATCGAGGCTCACCCATCGGCGTGCAGGCTCGGCAAGCCGGCCGATGGCACGGCGCAATTTCGCGTGCCGGTCTTTATCAACGGTAAATTTCATGGCGCTGCAGGGCTGTCAGACGGGTCAAATACCACTGCCCCCTTGCAAGACGCGCAGACCAGCCCAGATTTGCGGCGGTGGCGTTCAACTTCAAAACACCCGTTGGGACAGCGCATGACCCAACGCGCCCGCGCAAATGACAATGTATGACAGCGCGTCGCTGTACAGCCAATTTCGCGTGCCTTTTGCCGCCAAACCGCATCATGCCCATGGCGTGGCCCGACAAGCGCATGCGAAATTTCATGCAAAATAGTGTCACGGATATGTTCTGGCGTGGCATGGCGCACGTAAAGCCGTGACAGGGAAATGATGCGGTTTGAAAAATCGCACTGGCCGGCACGGCGACGCGCATGGTCTAGCTTTATGCGCCAGCCGGTCAACCCATGCTCTTGCATAAGATGCGCGGCAAGATCAATAGCCGCCCCCAACGGGCGCTCTACCCCGCCATCACCGTCAAGCGCGGCTTTGCCAGCCCATGCGTTATGTGCGGAGGGCATGATATTTACCCCCGGCGCAGCTACTGCCAGCGGCGCATCATCTGCCGCGCTCTTGGACGGATCTTCGACAGAAAATCCTGCAAAAAAGCCCTTAATATGCGACCTCAACACCACTTTACCTCACCCGCACATGAAACCAGCGACTTTTAGTGACTTTCATGCGTCGCTAGCCAGCCAACCACTTTACCGGCAAGCGGAATCCACGCCAAACCCGCAACCACATAGAACAAGAAATCAAGCAGGATATGGATGCTGGTAACATGATCGGCAATCAGCATCATCGCCCCCAAATACAGCACAAGTGCCGGTACCAACCCTATTGCAACAATCAAATGACGCCATCTAGTCATTCAGCACACCTATCAAACACTATTAGCCCGGTAAAACACTATTCGCCCGGGCAACCCCGGCACATGCCGTCTGGGCCCCTACCAAACCGTCCCCTAATAACATAGGCGATTATCGCCAGTTTTACACCCCATCAAACAGCATTAACCGGCAAAATATGAGGGCGCGCATCGCCAAGACCGGTAAGATTTACCGCAAAAGCGCCCGCGTGATGGCATCGACATCGCTAAAAACCTGATAATAATTTGCGGCGGCAGGCAATGCTGGTCGGGCGAGCATCCACACGGGCAGCCCTAACTGGCGCGCTGCATCTAGCTTGGCCCGGCTGAACTCACCACCTGAATTTTTACAGACAAGATGGCTGATATCATAATCCCTTAACAATTGCATTTCGTCCTCCACTAATTTATTAGGTAACGATTCTAAAATACTGATATTTTTTCTTTTAATACTCCCATCTATAGCCAAGCCGCGGATAAGCAGGGTTAGGTCGGGCCGCGCACAAAACGGACGCAGAGCGCGGCTTCCCGCGGCCAGAAACAGCCTTGCTGCGGCTGGCAAAGCCGCCGACATATGTTGCCAACTCTCAAAATCTTGCCATCGATCGCCAGCTTGCGGGCGCCATGGCGGGCGGTGAAAGGCAAGCGTGGGTAATGCTAGATCTTCTGCAACCGTCGCCGCATGTGCACTCATTTGCGCAGCATAAGGATGCGTCATATCAAGCATAATATCGACATCATGTGCGCGCACCCAATCGGCCAACCCAGAAACGCCACCAAAACCACCAGAGCGCGTTGTCACCCCTAATGGTAGCGGCGCAGTTGTCGCGCCGGCCAGCGATGCGGTAATCCGAAATGTCTGCTGCTGAGCCAACTGTTTTAGTAAATTTCGGGCCTCGCCGGTGCCGGCTAACACAAGAAGATGCTTCATATCACCGCCCAGCTATGCCCCAGCAGGTCCCATCACGTCCCACAACCATAATTTCGATGGTTACCGGCGCTTCGCGCAGAATTTTATAGGCGGCGGCCTGCGCCGCCTCGGCAATTGCGGTGGCAAGCGCATGACGCGCCTCCGGCCCAGCCAAATCCACAACTTCAAGAACCGAATTGGCGCGCCGCACCGCATCAGCGTCAAAGCCAAGCGGGGCCGCCAGCTCAGCGAGCATTTCAAAATCAACCTGTGACCGCGCAGAATGCAGGTCAACAGCCCCTTGCGACAGCTTCACCATTTTCGCAAATCCACCGGCTATGGTCAGCTTTGCAACCGGATGACGGCGCATATATTTGAGCAGCCCACCCACAAAATCTCCCATATCCATCAGCGCGATATCTGGCACATCATAACGGGCTTTTGCCGCCACCTCAGACATGTTACCAGTCGACCCGATCACATGCATCAGGCCATTTGCACGTGCCACATCCACCCCGCGATGAATCGATGCAATCCAGGCCGCGCAGGAAAATGGCCGCACAATGCCCGAGGTCCCCAAAATTGAAATTCCGCCCTCGATGCCAAGTCTGGAATTCCATGTTTTTTCAGCAATTACAGCCCCATTGGGGACCGAAATTTCAATCGTCACATCTTTTGGTCCAGCCAATTTTTGTGCCAACTCGGCAACCATAGCGGCCATCATTTGACGCGGCACCGGGTTAATTGCCGGTTCACCAACCGCAATTGGCAGCCCCGCCTTTGTCACAAGCCCAACCCCGTCACCGCGCCAGAATGTTACCCCCGAGCCAGCATCACCAACACAAACTTTGGCACAAATCATCGCACCATGCGTGACATCTGGATCATCGCCCGCATCTTTGATAATGCCGGCCTGCGCCCATGCTTCGCCAACATCTGAAAAAGCCACCTCAAGATCGGCATTTTTGCCGATTGGCGTCACAATTGTGACGCGTTTAGGAAATGCACCCGTTACCAGTGCGGTGTAAGCTGCGTTCACAGCGGCTGTCGCGCAGGTCCCGGTTGTCCAGCCAAACCGTAACTTTGTGGTCAATGTTTTGGTCATTGGCTTCCTGGTTAATACGGCAATCACCTGCAGCGCCGCGCCCAATCAAAAAAGTTTCTAGGCCAGGCAGGCAACAGCCCAGAGAATAGGCAGGAAAAGAGTGCAAAGACAACCCAATTGCAGTAGTATCATGTGATATGAGCAACGAGCACAATGAAAATATAACGACCTGTGCGCTGCCCCGACTTGCTGGTCAAGACTGGCCACAATTTGAGGCAGGTTGGGTGTGGATGGCTGGCGGTGGCCCGGGTGACCCGGGGCTCATCACCCTGCACGCGCTAAATGCGCTGCAGCAGGCCGATGTGATTATTTATGACGCACTGGTTAATCAAGGGTTGCTGCAATGGGCATCGGCTGATGCAGTGATTGAATATGCTGGTAAACGCGGCGGCAAACCCTCACCACAACAACGTGACATTTCACTACGTCTTATCGAGCTGGCGCGGCAAGGCAAACGCGTTTTGCGCTTAAAGGGCGGTGACCCATTCGTATTTGGACGGGGCGGTGAAGAAGCTCAGACACTTATCCAAGCCGGCATTCGGTTGCGGATTATTCCGGGGATTTCAGCTGGCATTGGCGGGCTAGCTTATGCTGGCATTCCGGTAACGCATCGTGATGTCAATCAATCCGTGACTTTTTTGTCTGGCCATGACCGGACCGGCGCTATGCCATCGGCGATTGACTGGCAGGCGCTATCAAAAGGCTCGCAAGTGATTGTGATGTATATGGCGATCAAACATATGCCCGAAATTGCCGCAAAATTAATCGAGGCCGGGCGTGATAAAAATGAACCTGTTGCCGTCGTCAGCAATGCCACCACCCCAAAGATGAAAGTGCTGGAAACCACGCTGGGCAGCGCCAACACCGACATCATCGATAGCGGCATTGGCGCCCCTGCGATTGTTTGCATCGGGCGGGTAGCACTAATGCGGCAGTGCCTTGATTGGTTGGGACAATTGGACGGGGCGCCAGTGCGCAATTTTGACCCGCTTGATGTGCGCAGCATCTCGGAAACCGGATAATGGCATCAAAAGGCCTGATGGTTGCTGGCCTTGCCTCTGGATCTGGCAAGACCTTGATAACACTTGGCCTACTGCGCGCCTTTGCCAAGCGCGGCCTGCCGATTAGCCCAGCAAAAACCGGCCCTGATTATATTGATGCCGCGTTTTTAAGCGCCGCCAGCGGCCACCCAGCGATCAATCTTGATAGCTTTGCTATGCGCGATGATTTGTTGCAGCAGCTTGCGCATGACCAGCCCGGCGAGGTCATGCTTGTCGAGGGGGTTATGGGCCTGTTTGATGGTGGGCCAAACGGGGTTGGCAGCAGCGCTGCTCTGGCGGTGGCATTGGAACTGCCGCTTGTGCTGGTGCTTGATGTACGCCGCACCGCACAAACCGCGGCAATGCTTGCCGCTGGGGTTGCTGCACTGCTGCCAAAAACCCCAATTGCCGGGGTCATTTTGAACCATGTGGCCTCGGCGCGTCACCAGCGTTTGATTGCTGATGCTCTTGCCAGCGTCGCCATGCCGTTATTAGGTGCATTGCCACCCAGCACGGATATTCAGGTCCCGTCACGCCATCTTGGACTGGTGCAGGCTGGCGACCTTGCCGCTGATGGTCGCCTGACGCCGCTGTTAGATGCCGCTGCAAACCTTGTTTCATCACATTGCGACCTTGAGGCGATTTATCAGGCCGCCGCCCCCCTATCTGGCACCCCTATGGCTGCCAGAGAGTCAACCACCGTTGGCCGGCAAAGCCTTGTGCCACCCCCTGCCCAAAATATTGCGGTGGCACGTGATGCTGCTTTCGGGTTTTGCTATGAACATATGCTGCAAGACTGGCACCGCCGCGGCGCCACAATAACCGGGTTTTCACCATTAAATGATGAACGCCCGGCGGCCGATGCCGGGTTTATATTCCTGCCCGGCGGCTATCCAGAGCTACACTTACCGCGCCTATCAACCGCCCAAAACTGCTTTTCCGGTTTGCGTGACGCCGCCCAAAATGGCTGTATGATTTATGGTGAGTGCGGCGGCTTTATGGCGCTTGGCACAACCATTACTAGCGCCGAAGGGCAGGCCTATAAAATGGCCGGCCTATTTGACCTACATACAAGCTTTGCGGTTCGACAACGCCACCTCGGCTACCGAAAACTGTTGCCAAAGACAGACTTTTTCTGGAACGGCCCGCTTTTGGGGCATGAATTCCATTACACCAGCGTAACCCATAGCACGGGAGATGCGCTATTTGAGGCTTTTGACGCGGCTGATTCTCGACTCGGGGAAACCGGCCTGAAAGCGGGTAATGTCTATGGCTCTTACGGCCATATTATCGCAGCATCCTAGCCATCATTTGCCGCATTGCCACGCACTGGCCGCAAAATATGGGCATGCGCTGAATCATACAACGCACTGTCACGAAATGCGCCGTCCATGCCCAGCCCTTTACCCACAAAAATCAGCGCTGTGCGGGTAATTTTCGCCTTTTGCACGGCGCTGCGCACCGTCGAAAGTGTCGCTTTGATGTAGGTTTCATCCGGCCAGCCAACGCGGTAGGCCACAATCACTGGGCAATCTTCTCCATAAAAGGGTGTTAATTCACGTTCAATCGCGCGTAGGTTACGTATCGATAAATGGATGGCTAATGTTGCCCCGGTCCGCCCTAGACTTGCCAAATCCTCGCCGTGCGGCATCGCCGAAGATTTCATCGCTGTCCGCGTCAGGATTAGGGTTTGGGTCACTTCCGGGATCGTCAATTCAATACCAAGGCCCGCTGCTGCTGCTGCATAAGCCGAAACCCCCGGGGTAATATCATACGCAATGCCCAGCGCCTTTAGGCGCCGAATTTGTTCGGCAATGGCACCATAAAGCGAAGGATCACCAGAATGCACGCGCGCGACATTCTGGCCAGATGCGGTGGCACGCTCCATTTCAGCAATGATATCGTCCAACGTCAGTGACGCTGTATCGATCACCCGCGCAGTTTGCGGCGCAGCGGCGACCACCGCTTCTGGCACCAATGACCCGGCGTATAAACAAACCTCACAACTTTCGATGAAGCGCTGGCCACGAATTGTGATTAATTCTGGATCCCCTGGGCCTGCACCAATAAAATGAACTGTCATATGACATTACCTTTGGTTTTTAACTATTTGTTTTTTTTATTATAACCTCGGGGCGTATATACTACTTTGCCACGCCCAAGATCTAGCAATCGTGAGGCGCTTGACCCCACCATAACGACGGTCAGCATATCGACCTCGTCGATATCAAGCCCGCCTAAAGTTCTAAATTTTAAGGTCTCATCTTGGCGCCCCAAATTGCTGGCAAGCACCACCGGGGTATCAGCGCCGCGATAGCCTGTCAGAATATCTCGCGCCGCCGCTAATTGGGTGCGGCGGCGGCGTGACACCGGGTTATAAAAGGCGATCACAAAATCACCAGACCCAGCGGCGTGAATACGCGATTCAATGCTTGGCCACGGGGTCAACAGATCAGACAGTGAAATTGTACAAAAATCATGCCCCAAAATAGCCCCAGACCGCGCCGCAGCCGCTTGCAATGCCGACACCCCCGGCGTGCTGACAACGGCAACACGGCGCGCCGCTTGGCTGACACCGCCAGCCGCCTCATCGCGATCAAGCAATTCAAAAACCAGCGCGCCCATCGCGTAAATACCAGCATCACCTGAACATATAATGGCGACATCAAGACCGGTCGCGGCCCGCTCCAAGGCATAGCGACACCGCGCCTCCTCCTCACCAAGCGCAAAATCAGCCCGCGGGATATGAGCCGCAGTGCTTCCCAAAATATCAATATACAAACCATAACCGACCAATTCATCAGCAGTCTGCACCCATTGTGCGGCCTCTGGTGTGCGCCACGCGGCTTGACCGGGACCAATGCCAATGAGCATCACCCGGCCGGGTTTGCGCCCCGGTAACGCCGCGTTTGGGTCACAAAAGGCTGGCATTTCAGCAAGCGCCAATGTTGCGTTATCAGATTTTTGTTTCGTAACGCACAAATTTGCTGCAGCACCAGCCATCGCTAGCGCCGCAGCTTCGGCAACGCCATGCACTCCAATTTCTGCAAATACAGTTTCTGATGGCGTTACAAGGCGCGGTGTTTGCGCTTCCAACGCTGCGGCGGTGAACACCCTGTACGGCACATCTAGCCGATCCGCCAGCGCCAGGATGGCTGGCTCATCAGCTTTCAGGTCAATCGATGCAATCGCCGCAATGGCCGCCGGGTTAATGTTATGACGTTCAAGCTGCGCCATCACAAAATGGTCGAAATCAGCGACATCATAGCCGCGCGCACAGCCCACCCCCAAAACCAGCTTTTGCGGGCAATAGACAAGTTGATGCTGTTTTGGCGCCACCCAGGCACTGGTCGCAGTCAGCTCAACCCCGTCACCTTTTGGCATCGACGCTAACCAAGGCGCCAAAAGCGCGCTATCAGCACCAGAAATCGTCGCCCCGGCGCCGTTCAAAAGCGCTGCCATCACCGCTGCAGCGGCATCCGGGTTGGCCAACCGCCAGCCCGCCGGCGGTGCATCTAGACTGATGCCCCACTGTAGATTGCCCGGCGTAGTCACTGCCAGATGCCCGCCAACTGCCTGTTGAATGGCACTGCCAAGCCGCAGCCCGCCGTGATGCAGCCCCAAAAGCGGCACGATGGTGCTGGCATCCTCGGCAATGGCGATCACTGGCGGGTCATGTCGTTTGTGACCAAGGTGCGGCGCCACCGCGCGAATGAGAATGGCTGACGCACACAAGCCGATAACCGGACGGCCAGCAGAAAACAACGCCGCCACATGGGCGATTGCATTTTCGAACAGGAACGGCGCCGACCGACAACGCCCAGCAAGGCCATGCACATCACCGTCAACAGCCGCCGCAATACGGCCCGCCAACGTCGCTGCGGTGTCTGACAAACAGATGATTGCGGGGCGCTGCGTGGTGCCAGCGCTATCTGATGCCTTGGTTATGTTTTGATCCACGGATCATCCCCTTTATACAATAGCAGCATAGAAAAATACGGTGCCGCATCAGGCGCATCAGCCAGACTGCAGCTAAATTGTGTTTCTAGCGACGCATGACTGACATAGAGCGTCCGGTCGGCAAGCCCCATAGCCGCCAACAAAGCGCGAAGACGCGGCATATGCCGCCCCAGCTTCATAATAGCAACAGCTTCGGCATCACCAATACGGGCCCGCAACACCGCATCATCAAGCGGCGCTGGAAGAATGGTCATGACATCATTCCGCGCGACAAGCGGGTGCAGATGCGATGCGGCGCAGGCGGTCAGCGAGGTCACTCCCGGCACCACCTCAACCCTAAATTCATCCTTTAAGCGGGCCAAAATATACATAAAGGACCCATAGAACAACGGATCCCCCTCGCACAGCACCACCACATCACGGCCGGCGGCAAGATGCTTGGCAATGCGCGCCGCACCGTCATCATAGATATGCTGTGCCGGCGCCCGCCCGGGCCGCATTGGTACCCGCAGCACAATTTCTTCAGCATCTGCCGCAATGGCGTCAGCCACAATGCTGCGAGCAAAGCTGTCGCCGATATCGGGCGCCAAATAGGCGATGGTCCGGGCATCATTTATCAGTTGCCAAGCACGCCGCGTTACCAACCCTGGATCACCCGGCCCGGTGCCGACACCATAAAGAAACCCTGCTGTCATAATATATCCCTTTTCGGCTATGCCGGTTTGCCAAAATGCCATTGGGTAACAGGCATCAACGGGCGCCAGCCATGAAAGCCGCCAACCGGGTCAGCGTAAGTCACCGCAAGGCGGGTTAAAAACCCACCATAGTGCCGCCACGCATCTACCAGCACCGCCTCGCTTTCAAGCGTCACCGCATGCGCCACCACATTGCCACCAGCCTGCAACGCCGCACAACAGTGGGCGATAACAGCTGCCGACAAGCCGCCACCAATGAAGATTGCATCTGGACGGGGCAAAACATCGAGCCCGTCTGGCAAATCGGCTTCAATATGGGTTAGTGATGGCACACCACATCTTGCCGCATTACGGCGTGCCATGGCGATTTGGGCTTTGTCTTTATCAATTGCAAATGCCTGAGAGCGCGGCGCCAACCGCATAAATTCTATAGCCACTGCCCCAGACCCAGCGCCCACATCCCAAAACACGGCACCGGGAAACGGTGATAATTTCGATAGCGCGCTGGCACGGGCCTCACGTTTGGTCAATTTGCCAGTGTTTTCAAAGACCGTGTCGTCGCAGCCAAATCCAGTTTGTGCTGGCGCGACATCAGGACAAGCAATAGCAATAATATGAAAATCTGGTACCGCATGTGTCCAGTTGTTGGCCAGCCCATCAAAACGGGCCTCGGCTGCGCCGCCCATCTCTGCCAAAACCGTCATATGGGCCGCGCCAAACCCATGTGCATCAAGCAAATTAGCAACCGCTGCCGGGCTGCTATGGCTGTCAGCCAGAACCAAAATTTTGGCCCGCCGGTAAAGTTTTGAAACAAGCGCGTCAAGCGGCCGACCATGAATTGTCACGGTTTCACAGTTGTCCAGTGCCCACCCCATGCGTGACGCCACCAGTTGAAACCCAGACAGGTGCGGTATGACTGTACAGTGCTCATGTCCGAAATGTTTGATCACGCTTGATCCAGCCCCAAACCACAGCGGGTCGCCGGTGGCGCACAAAACCACGCTTTGGCCGCGATACTGCTCGATAATAGCATATAGATCAGCAAAAGGCGTTGGCCAGCCGCGCATGCTGGCAGACCCGTCAATATAACTGGCTAGCCCGGCATGAAACCGTGGTGAGGCAATGACCAGCCGGGCCGCGCCAAGTGCCTTTTGTGCCGCCACCGAAAGGCGATCCGGGCCAGCCTCGCCAATCCCCAAAATGGTGATGAACGCAGCCATCCGCTAGGCCTTGCTTGCCAATGCCAGCGCATTGACCGCCGCCGCCGCCATTGCCGAGCCACCACGGGTGCCATGCACAACCATAAAACCCAGCCCAGCATCATTTTCTGCAAGCGCGCGTTTTGATTCGGCGGCGCCAACAAACCCCACCGGAAAGCCCAAAATGGCAGCTGGCTTAGAGCCGCCCTCGGCAATGATTTCTAACAAACGAAACAATGCGGTAGGGGCATTGCCGATGGCCACCACAGCCCCCTCGACGTCAGCCCCCCATAAATCAACAGCAGCCGCTGAGCGGGTGGTTTTATGCGTTGCTGCTAGCTGGCTGGTTTGCCGATCATTTAAGGTCACGATAATATCATTTTGCGCGCTAAGGAAGCGGCGGGTAATGCCAGACCTCACCATTTCACAATCGCAAAAAATCGGCCGGCCGGCCGCCAGTGCTGCTGATGCTGATGCTGCTGCGCCCGTGCTATAGTCAAAATCATCGAGAAGATCAGGCATGCCACACGCATGAACAAGGCGCATCGCCACACTCACAATATCGGGCGGCAACCCATCAAGCGCGGCAGCTGCCCTTACCCGCGCAAATGACTCGGCATAGATAGCGGCCGGGTCTTTGATATAGCCATGAGCCGTCATCACCGTTCAGCCCTTTGACGGTGATTTAGGCAAACGGCGGCGCACCGATTCCGGGCCCAAAGGATGATCTGCATGCGGATAAGGGTGATGAAGGTGACCATCGTGATCATCAGCATGGTGATCGTGATGATGATGATCGTGATGATGGGCCATATCCAACCGGCACGCCCCGGTGCAGAAACTGTCGCATAGAGCACAATCCTCTACATTGCTTCCAGGCGCTGAAATCCCCTGTCCCTCGACATGGTGGTGATGTGATTCCTGAGCCAACCCGACCTCGGCTTCAAACCCCAGCACCTGCGCCCGGTATTTGCACAAGGCACAGTTCATATTGTTGTTTCCGTCGAGAATTTCGCGCACACGGTCAGCAAATGTGGCAATGACTTTTGGATGGTCATTGAGATACCCGGCTTTCACAAATTCGATATCCGGGTAGGCCGCGGCCACTTCATCCGTAAACCCGTATATACGGTCAATCAAAATCCCCGAAAACAGAAAATACGGGAACACAATGACCCGCCGGTATCCCAGCTTGGCAACATGTTCGAGACACGGTTGCACCAATGGGAATGTAACGCCTGAGTAGCCGACTTCGGCCCAGCCAAACCCCATACCTTCCCACAACATGCGGGCTATTTTTGATACATTTGAATTTGCATCTGGGTCAGATGCGCCGCGCCCGATTACCACCAAACATGTATCCTTGACAGGCACCACACCAGCCGCTTTATCAGCATCAGCAATCGCTGCGCTGATGCGATCACCGGCAGCTTGTAACATCTGCAAATCAATCGCCAGCTCACGGCCATATTGAATCGTGATGCCATGCTGGCTAGCATAGCTGTTCAGCACTGATGGAATATCATTTTTGGCATGTCCAGCAGCAAATAGCATGCCCGGCACTGCCAGCACATGGGTAACACCCTGCGCGCGCAATTTATCCAAACCGGTTTTGATGACTGGTGTCGCAAATTCAAGATAGCCATATTCAACCGGCCAATCGGGAAATAACGGCGCCAGTTTTTCAGCCAAAACAGCAAATTCCGTAACCGCCGATTTTGAGCGCGACCCGTGGCCACAGATCATCACCCCGTATTTTGGCGTTGCCACCTGATTATTGTCAGCACTCATAACTCGCTCCTAACCAGCAAACCAATTGAAAATGTCTGTTGCCATAACCCTCGGGCCACCATAATTTAAGAGGCCTGTGAACAAAACAATTTGTGGAAAATGCGCGTGAATGAAGCCATTACAGACCGCAGGTTGCAAAATGCAGCCCGTACTATCTGACTGGTCTGGGGCCCGGATTTGGATGCCTGAATTAGGTCCACCGCACCGGGGTCGCTTTCATCTTGTTCACAAGTCCACCAACCTTGTTAGACCATACGATAGCGATCAGCGAAAAACAATCACCCATGCGACCAAAGGTACGCTAAATGCTCCCATTCACCCTTTCTGAATTTGAAGACCGCGCCGTTATAATGTGCGCCGCATTGGTCATTGATGCATTTTTTGGCGAACCAGATTGGCTGTGGCGGCGGCTGCCGCATCCGGTGGTTTTGTTTGGCAAGATGATTGGCACATTGGAACATTATGGCAACCAACGCCGATTGCGGGGGCGCCAGCGCCGATTTTGCGGGCTGATCACAATTTTGGTATGCTGTGTGATCGCCTTTGCTGCCGCAAATGGCCTAAGCGTGATCGGCAGTGGCGCCGAGCTGGTGGCACTGGCAATTTTGCTGGCTGGCCGGTCGCTTCACACCCATGTCAAAGCCGTAGCCGATGCGCTCGATCACAGCCTTGATGCAGCACGCCAGTCCATTGGCATGATTGTCGGACGCCGCACCACCAGCATGACGCAGTCCGAAATTTGCCGTGCCACCATTGAAACCGATGCCGAAAATCTATCTGATGGGGTAATCGCCCCAGCTTTCTGGTTTCTGGTTTTGGGCCTGCCGGGTGTGTTCATA
>Ga0181601_10002250_pt1 | contig 16519 bp, 14 predicted proteins | sample 041ome_8_FD_133020 | JGI IMG/M metagenome (GOLD analysis project Ga0181601, IMG submission 133020) | Coastal salt marsh microbial communities from the Groves Creek Marsh, Skidaway Island, Georgia - 041407BS metaG (megahit assembly) | ecosystem: Environmental > Aquatic > Marine > Intertidal zone...
CCCCGCTTTACCACGCTTGGCTGCCGCCTAAACGCCTATGAATCCGAGGCGATGAAAGATCTTGCGATCAACGCGGGACTGACCAATGCGCATGTGGTCAACACCTGTGCCGTAACTGCCGAAGCCGTGCGAAAATCGAAACAAGAAATCCGTAAACTACGACGCGATCATCCTGATGCGCAAATCATCGTCACGGGCTGTGCCGCCCAAATTGACCCCGATAGCTTTGCCAAAATGGCAGAAGTCACCGCAGTCATCGGCAATTCGGAAAAAATGCAAGCCTCGACCTGGACCGCGCTGAACACTGGGTTTATCGGCGAAACAGAAAAGGTCTTGGTGGACGACATCATGTCTGTGACCGAAACGGCCGGACATTTGATTGACGGTTTTGGCACCCGCAGCCGCGCTTATGTTCAGGTGCAAAACGGTTGTGATCACCGCTGTACGTTTTGTATTATACCCTTTGGCCGTGGCAATTCGCGTTCGGTGCCTGCGGGTGTTGTGGTCGATCAAATCAAACGTTTGGTCGACAAAGGCTTTAACGAAGTCGTGTTGACAGGCGTTGACCTAACCAGCTGGGGTGCTGATTTGCCAGCCACCCCGAAATTGGGTGACCTGGTGATGCGCATTCTCAAATTGGTGCCCGACCTAAACCGCCTGCGGATCAGTTCGATTGATAGCATCGAAGTCGATGAAAACCTCATGCAGGCCATCGCAACCGAACCCCGCCTCATGCCGCATCTGCATCTTAGCCTTCAGCATGGTGACGACCTGATTTTGAAAAGGATGAAACGTCGCCACCTGCGCGACGATGCAATCGCATTTTGCCAGGACGCGCGAAAATTGCGCCCCGACATGACCTTTGGCGCGGATATCATCGCAGGTTTTCCAACGGAAACGAACCCGCATTTTGAAAACTCGTTGCGATTGGTGGACGAATGCGACCTCACGTGGCTGCACGTTTTCCCCTATTCCCCGCGCGAAGGAACCCCCGCCGCGCGCATGCCGCAGGTCAACGGTAAACTGATCAAATCCCGCGCGGCTGCATTACGCGCCGCAGGGGAACGTCAAGTCCAGAAACATTTGACAGCGCAGATCGGAAAAACACATAACATTCTGATGGAAAACCCAAATATGGGCCGCACGTCACAATTCGCCGAGGTGGTATTCAACACACCGCAAGCCGAAGGTGCGATTGTATCCGCACGCATTACAGGCCAAGATAAAAACTATCTGATCGCATGACCGACCAACCAATCCTATATAGCTTTCGCAGATGCCCCTATGCCATGCGGGCAAGGTTGGCGATTTTGACCTCTGGGATCCACGTCCAATTGCGCGAAATCGTGTTACGTGACAAGGCACCCGAATTTTTAGAGACCTCCCCATCGGGTACGGTCCCATGCCTAAAGGTTGGGGGAAAGGTGATTGACGAAAGCCTGCATATTATGGCTTGGGCATTGGCGCAAAATGATCCCGAAGCATGGATGCAAATGCCCACAGAAGGCTATGAATTGATGTCCCAATGTGACGGGCCATTCAAGCATTCATTGGATCGCACAAAATACGGGACCCGCTATCCAGATGATAGCACATCGCAACATCGTGAATTGGCCAGCGCATTTATAAGGCAATTAAACGATCAACTGTCTCCAAATCTCTTTGGCGATAAAATCAAACTGGCCGACATGGCAATCCTGCCATTTGTCCGCCAATTCGCCCACATCGATCAAGCGTGGTTTTACGCACAACCTTGGCCAAAAGTCATTGCATGGTTGGACGCGTTCAAAGCGTCAGATGCGTTTAATGCGATTATGCCGAAATACACTAAGTGGCACACAGGCGACACTCCTGTCTATTTCCCTTAATCTTTCATCTTTGTAAAAATACTCAAATATCCGGTATTTTTGGCAAGCAACGGTGTAATAAATCACATCACTATGAACTATCGCGCATCAATTGCGCCAAAACCGCAACCTGGGCGCCGAACCCAGTTTCACACAATCGATCGCCCGCTGATAGTCGGGCGTCATCCGGTTTGTTTTGACCCAATTTCCATGTGCCATCGACGGTCTTAACCTGCATTGCACAGGGTACAATTTGGCGCATCATCCGCATTTTCGCATCATCGGTCAGCTTATGCATCTTCCAAATTGGTTTGGGCGACAATGCCGCTTCGAAGTGATCTGAAAGACGCTCTAACAAAGGATCTAAAGCGTCATCTGGCAACAGGGAAACTTCACCTATTGCATGTACTGCAACATAGTTCCACGTTGGCACTTGGTTTTCTATGCCGTACCAATCTGGGGAAATATAGCCATGCGGACCAGACACGATCAAGGTGGCTGGCAAGGTCCCGCCCTTTAACAGACGCACGATAGGATTTGACCGCACCAAATGAAATGAAATCAACGATGTATCGCGATCATAAAGATAGGGAATATGTGAAATTAAAGGGCCTTGATCACCGTTGATCGCCAAGATCCCAAACCCAGTTGTTGCGATCAATGCGTGGTTACGCTCGGATTCGGTTTCACGAAAAACCTGATTTGGATGCATCCCCGATCCCTTCAATTGCTAACGTCTTTGTTGATATCCTATCAAAGACACCAAAACAAACATTTGATGATGTCGCTCTCGCATCACATGAGGTTGGTTTTGGCCTTGGCATTATGGCAAAGGCTGTGTAGATTTAGCGGGTTCTCAGGGCGGGGTGAAATTCCCCACCGGCGGTAAGGGGATCCCCCAAGCCCGCGAGCGGCCCGTTAGGGTGTCAGCAGATCTGGTGCAATTCCAGAGCCGACGGTCATAGTCCGGATGAAAGAGAGCGATCAGTCGCGGGCCGCGCCCGTGGTCAGTCGTGTGCCTTGGGTGACGTGTTGTTACATTAAGGAGAAGACAGATGACACACACCCGATACGCCTTTGTAAAAGCAAACTGGCATTCTGCTATTGTTGATCAAGCTTTGAAAGGTTTTTTAGAAATCATTCCCGCCGACCAAGTGGACGTATTTGATGCCCCTGGTGCATTAGAAATGCCATTGGTTGCCAAAGACTTAGCATTAACTGGACGCTATGGCGCGATTGCATGCACGGCGTTGGTTGTGGATGGCGGCATCTATCGCCATGACTTTGTTGCCCAAGCTGTTGTCGACGGAATCGTTCGCGTTGGATTGGACACAAACGTCCCCGTTTTGTCAGTGTCATTGACGCCCCACAGCTATCAAGAAACCGATTTTCACAACGCCGCCTTTGCCGAACATTTCGTTCAAAAAGGTCGCGAGGCGGCAAATGCCGCATTGGGCATCGTAAAAACACGCGCCGCGATCAAAGCGCTATAATCGGTATCTGTATCGCGTCGGTATTACGTCGGTATTACGTCGGTATTTTTGCAATATTGGCGCGTTGCAGAAAGAAATAGGAAACCTTTGGGTGGCGCAGCGCGCCACCCTTTTTGTTTGATGAAATTTGCGATAAAGCGGTCTTATGACTGACGCAGATACGCTCAAATCCGAATTGATTGATCAGGCCCACGCCGAAGGGTTTGACTTGTGTCGTATTTGCCGCCCATGGGACATCCCCGACGTGCCGCAGCGGCTGCACGATTTTCTGGACAAAGGACGCCATGGACAAATGTCGTGGTTGGCCGCACGTACCGGATGGCGCGGCAATCCTGCAGCGCTTTGGCCTGAGGCAAAAAGTGTGATCATGTTGGGGGAATCCTATCGTCCTGATCACGATCCGCGCGACATTTTAGATCACCCCGAAAAAGGGGCGATTTCCGTCTATGCGCAGAACAAGGATTACCACGACCTTGTCAAGAAACGTCTAAAACGTTTGGCGCGTTGGTTGATTGCACAAGCCGGCGGCGAGGTCAAAGTTTTCGTAGACACCGCCCCTGTTCCAGAAAAGCCATTAGGCCAAGCGGCAGGTTTAGGATGGCAGGGCAAACACACCAACCTAGTCAGTCGTGATTTGGGCAATTGGTTCTTTATAGGATCTGTTTTCACCACATTAGACATTGCCACAGACCCGCGTGAAACGGACCATTGCGGATCGTGTCGATCCTGTTTGGACGCCTGTCCAACCGACGCTTTTCCTGCACCGTATCAGCTGGATGCACGTCGATGCATTTCATATTTGACGATTGAACATCATGGGCCCGTGGACGTCGAATTACGCCCCCTTTTGGGCAATCGCATTTATGGATGTGACGATTGTTTGGCGGCCTGCCCTTGGAACAAATTCGCGGTCGAAGCGCGTGAGATAAGATACCGCGCGCGCCACGATCTCATCGCACCAGATTTGATTGAACTGGCAGGTTTGGATGATGCCGCATTTCGCGCAAAATTTTCTGGCAGTCCAATCAAACGCATCGGGCGCAATCGATTTGTGCGCAATGTTCTTTATGCGATTGGCAATTCCAATTCTCCTGCGGGTTTGGGCGTGGCACGAGACTTGGCCCACGATCCTGATCCAACAGTCCGCGATGCCGCACTGTGGGCGATAGAGCGATTAGCAGCGCAGTAATCGAGTTGCCGTTCTCTTGAATCAGAATTGGGTCTGACGCTCTTGGCAGACTTGGGACTATTTAGGCAAAGATAAACTATAGATGTGCCAGCGTCATTTTTAAGGTCGCAAACAGGCTGGACAGTCGCACGGGTTGCGTTACATCGGGATAAAAAAGGAAGTTTCTATGGCCTATCTTTTGGGGATCGACACAGGCGGCACCTATACGGATGCTGTGATTTTGCAGGATGAAGAACGTGTCATCGCATCGGCGAAATCACTGACAACGCGGCACGACCTTGCAGAAGGAATTGGCAAGGCAGCTCAGGCGGTTTTGGACGAGTCTGGTGTCGCTGCAGGCGAAATTTCCATGGCATCACTGTCGACTACCTTGGCCACTAACGCGTTGGTCGAAGGTCAAGGCGGCAAGGTCGCATTGGTCTTTGTCGGGTTTCGCGATGGCGACTTAGAAAAGCACGGGCTGTCTGACGCCTTGGCCGGTGATCCGGTTTTGACCTTGGCAGGCGGTCACAATCACGCGGGCGGCGAAGTGGCCCCATTGGATATGGCTGCCTTGACCGCATGGGTAACAGGGTTGGATGGCGTTTCGGCCTTTGCTGTTGCTGCGCAATTTGCGACCCGAAACCCAAGCCATGAATTAAAGGTCACCGAAGCCCTGCGTCGTTTGATGGGAAAACCCGTCAGCGCGTCACATCAATTATCCGCGAAATTAAACGGACCAAAACGTGCATTAACCGCCGTTTTGAATGCCCGTTTGATCGGGATGATTGATCGTTTAATTCAACGCGCCGCCGAAGGATTGGCCGATTTGGGGGTGAATGCCCCGTTGATGGTCGTGCGGGGCGACGGTGCGTTGATTTCGGCCGATCAAGCACGTGAAAAACCGATTGAAACGATCCTAAGCGGACCTGCGGCATCAATCGTTGGCGCGCGTTGGCTGACGCAGGCACAAAATGCGTTGGTGTCCGATATAGGCGGGACGACGACAGATGTTGCGGTATTGCGCGATGGGCAACCCGCGATTGATCCCAACGGTGCGCAGGTTGGTAAATATCGCACCATGGTCGAGGCCGTGGCCATGCGCACGACCGGATTAGGCGGCGATAGCGAAGTACACTTTTTATCCCAAGGTTTGCGCGGTGGCGTGTTTTTGGGTCCGCGCAGGGTTTTGCCAATTTCGCTTGCCGCGCAAATCGCACCCGATGTGGTTCATGCAACATTGGATCAGCAATTACGCACGGTCTTACCCAGCGATTTTGACGGTCGCTTCATTCGACGCATGACCATTTTTGGGGATGCAGGTTTGCCAGCGCGTGACCTAGCGGTCTTGGACCGGATCACGCCAGACTTGCAGCCCATGGGACAGGTTATCAAAACACGCATTGACATCCAGGCGATTGCGCGGATGGTTGCGCGTGGCATGGTCCAAATTGCAGCCTTGACCCCCACAGATGCAAGCCATGCCTTGGGACGCACCGACGTGTGGGATAAAGAGGCGGCTGAAAAGGCGCTGTTGCTGTTTGGTCGGCGCAGAACAGGTGCGGGTGAAATGCTATCAACTCAGCCTGCACATATGGCTGATATCATTATCAAACAATTGACCCATCAAACCGCTTTGGCCTTGTTAGAGACTGCTTTTGCCGAAGAGACAGATGATTTTGAGGATGTCCCGAATGACGTTCTTGCACGCCATGTTTTGACCCAGCGTGGTCTGGCGCAACATCGCGGATTGCTAAAAATTGACATGGGTGTGAATGTGCCGGTTATTGGACTGGGCGCATCTGCGCCGACCTATTATCCGGCCGTTGGCGATGCCCTAGGGTGCCAAATGATTTTGCCAGAACATGCAGGTGTTGCCAACGCAATAGGCGCAGTGGTTGGACGTGTTACATTTCGTGCAAGCGCAACAATCACCTGTCCAAGTGAGGGTCAATTCAGGGTCCACCACGGTGCGGCGCCAGTAGATTTTCCAAATCAAGCCGCAGCGATTGAATATCTCACACATGCGCTTGGCGAACAGGCGTTACACGATGCAAAATCCGCAGGTGCCGAAGATATTCAGCTGGTCACAAAACAAGACATTCGGAAATCAACAGTCGAAAGCCGCGAGGTTTTCGTCGAAGGTACAATCACCGTCGAAGCGACAGGCAGGCCGCGTATTGCACATTAAAATTTGACTTGGCTAGAAACTTGCAGGGTATATGTCACGCAAAGGAGTTAGCATGAAAATTTGGCTTGTAGCGTTACTCAGTTTTCTGGTCTTTTTGACCATCGTTCAATTTGTGCGCTCTGTTTATGTTAATTTTTCCAACACACACCAAGTTATCGACAACACAAACGAAGCTGTGCGTATTTGTGGCGAAAACAATGTGGCTGAGATTACGACCTTCGAACATATCACGACCGAATTGTGATCCGTCCACGTCTTCGTTCAGCTGTGGGTCAAGCGATGTGATTTCATCCAATAGGCGCCATGTATACGTTTGGTTATCCGATAGCTTTTCGCCGGTGACTGGATGTGTGCCAGCCGCCAAAAGAGCAGTCGCCCCAACGCTAAGCGCCGTCGACAACAAAAATGTCCGCACGTTAAATGTCATATAGTTCCCTCCACTTATCATTGTGTATCAGTGCGCCGTGGCCAAGATTGTCCAACTGCAGAACACACTAAAGTCAATTTTAATAAATACTTTTGACGTTTTACTAGATACCATAGTGAAAGTTTTTAATGCCAATGGGCCAATATTTGGGGCCTGATTGGCATCAAGCCGCATGATCAAAGTGATCAGGATGCTTTAAACGCTTGGCTTTTTGATCACTTTGTAAGGGGAGGCTTGGCAAAAATACGGAAAAATCGTCATAGATTTTCCTAGCGTCAAGTTTGATCAAAAAGATAAAAAAACAGATTATCATTGAAATTAATGATTTTGGGCCCCCGCAGGGGCCCAAACCAAGTATCATTTTAGGTAATCCAACCACGGACTTTGTTCCGCGATCATATTGTCGACCAGATCTGGAATGCCCTTGGACACGGTGACCACAGGGTCGACCAACAACGCTTGAACCACCAAGTCGCGGCTTTTGTTCAAAATCGCTTCGGCGGTCATGTCGTGGATGCCGATTTGGTTGGTCAAGAGACCCTTGATCCCGTGTGGCAAATCCATTTGGATGCCCTTAACGCCAGTCGCGGTGACGTTGGCGGGGACTTCGACCGCGATCCAATTGGGAAGGTCTTTGATATACCCTTTGTTCGGGATGTTCACGGCGGCTTCTTCGTATCCGCTGTCGGTTAGGATACCATCCATGATCGGCACAACGCGTTCGTGCAATTCGGCCTTAATGGTTGGCGTCACTTTGCCCAGATAGTTGCGGTAATAGGTATAGAAATCCAAAATACCGCGATGATCCGATGCATCATGCGCCCATTGGATATATTCGCCAAAGTGGCTGTCATAGGTGATCGGCAGGTACCCAAAGCGTTCCAGAATATCACGGAACAACCAACGGTCGGACCATGGGCGCACGTCAGTGATGTGGGACAGGTCGATATCCATCCAACCTTCGGTTTCGACCGCTTTGCCGGTTTTGCGCGATGCAGTCAGAATTTCGGAATACCCTGGCATTTGGCTAAAATACGCCTCGGACCGCGCACGTACGTCGGGATAGGCATCCGCGCCCGTGTCAACATAGGTCACATCGGTCAAAACGGAAAAGTGGTTCAAACCTGCCGCGCGGTATTTGATATTTGCGCGTGGTTGCTCCAACATGGGCGGCAAGTGGCGTTCTAACGACGCAATTTCATGGCACATGCCGATGAATTTCAATTCGGGGAACGCGCGGTGTACGGTTGTACAAATCCGGCTCATTGGGTTGGAATAGTTGAACACTGTTGCGTTTGGCGCGACATCCACGACCTTTTGACAGATCTCTAGGATCGGTGGAATGATACGCAAGCTGTGGAACAACCCACCGGGGCCACCGTTTTCGCCATACACTTGACCGATGCCGTATTGTTGCGGAATGCGCCAATCCATATCCCACAGCGCAAAGCGGTCGCCAACCTCGATTGAAATCACAACGAAATCTGCGCCTGTCAGCCCATTGCGCAGGTCCGCATCAACCGAAATGGTGAAATCCAGATTGTTGTCAGCAACAAAATCCTGCGCCACTTTCAACGTGCGCAGCGCCGCCGCTTCGTTAATGTCGTTCAGCACGATTTCCGCGCCTTTTAACACAGAACTGGTAAAGATGTCGCCCAGCATCCCTGTGCCGAATTGCAGAGAGCCTGCACCGACGAGTACAATTTTTGTCATGTCTTATCCTATAATAGGCTAGAGTTGTTCAACCCCGACCCGCTTAGCGGATCGGTTTTTCGTTCGCGTCAAAGCGGTGGATATGTCCCGCGATTGGACGCAAATTCAATTCTGTTCCCAGTGGGGTTTCCAATTTGCCAGGACGACGCACGATAATCGGATCGCCAGCGCCGATATCGACGAACAGGTAATTGTCCGACCCCAAATCTTCGGCATGGACGACCTTGCCGGTCCATTCTGCGTCTGCCGCGTCCGCAATTTCAATATGTTCGGCACGGATACCCAAGGTGGTACAGTTGTGTTTTTCCGCAAACGCCCCTTTTAGGAAATTCATCTGCGGTGACCCGATAAAGCCCGCAACAAACAGGCTGGCTGGGTTTTCGTATAATTCGGACGGTGTGCCGACCTGTTCGATCAAACCATCGCGCAGCACACAAATTCGGTCGGCCAATGTCATCGCCTCGACCTGATCATGTGTCACATAGATCATGGTGACATCGGTCATATCATGATGCAGTTTTGCGATTTCCAAACGGGTCTGCACACGCAACGCGGCATCAAGGTTGGACAGCGGTTCGTCGAACAGAAACACGCGCGGATCACGCACAATCGCACGACCGATGGCGACGCGCTGGCGTTGACCACCCGACAGCTGTTTGGGCAAACGATCCAACAAATGGTCGATCTGCAACAACTCTGCCGCCTTTTGAACGCGGTCTTTCATCTCTTGCTTCGACGTTTTGTCCAATTTCATGCCAAACGCCATGTTATCAAAAACGGTCATATGCGGATACAGCGCGTAGGATTGGAACACCATCGCAATGCCACGCTTTGCGGGAACCACGTTGTTGACCAATTCGTGATCAAACAACAAATCACCCGATGTGATTTGTTCCAACCCAGAAATCAACCGCAACATGGTGGATTTGCCACAACCCGATGGGCCGACAAACACCATGAATTCGCCTTTTTTGATTTCAAGATCGACGCCCTTGATCACCTCGACCGCGCCATATGACTTGCGGACCGCTTTTAATTGAATATTTGCCATAATTTTCTCCGATCAGCCGTTTACGCCGCCTGCGGTCAGGCCTGCCACGATTTTACGTTGGAATATAAGAACCAGAATGATCAACGGCACCGTCACGATGACACTGGCCGCCATGATTGGGCCCCATGGGATTTCTTGGACGCTTGCCCCCGACAACAACGCAATGGCCACTGGCACGGTGCGCATGTCTTCGGAAATGGTAAAGGTCAGGGCGAATAAGAATTCGTTCCATGCGCCGATAAAGGCCAACAAACCAGTTGTGACCAAAGCGGGCCACAACAAAGGCAAGAATACCTTTGTGATGATAACCCATGGCGTCGCGCCGTCCACAATCGCCGCCTCTTCAATCTCGGTCGGCAATTCACGCATGAAGGTTGTCAAAACCCAGACTGTAAAGGGCAGCGTGAAGATCGTATAGCTCATGACCAAGGCCCAAGGACGGTTATAAATGCCAAGGAAATTCACCAATTCATACAGGCCCGACAAAACCGCGATTTGCGGGAACATCGACACGCCCAAGATCGTCATCAACAATAACGACCGCCCGCGAAACCGCACACGTGCCAAGGCATAGGACGCGGTGACCGCCAACAACAGCGCGCAAAACACCGTTGTGCTGGCAATGAACACCGAATTCAGGATCGACATGCCAAACGCACGCTGGCCCGTGACCTGTTGATAGTTTTGCAACGAAAACATTTCCGGCAAAATATTGGGTTTAAAGATGGCCGTACCTGTTTCGAAACTGGTCATTACCGCATAATAAAACGGGAAAACTGAGATGATCACGATGGCGACAACGCCAGCATAGAACATATAGCGCCAAAATGGTGTCGTTGGCATCAGCTTTTCTCCCCGCTTAGGTCCACGCGGCCCAGTTTGATATAGAGCAGAACAAAGCCCGTGATGATCAGGAACAACAATGTCGACATGGCCGAGCCTTCGCCGTAATCGCCAAATTGTTGCAATTCACGATAGCTGAGCACCGACATGGTGATTGTGCTGTCCGATTGTGGGGTCAGAAGGTAAATCAAATCAAAGATACGCAGCGCATCCAAGGCACGGAAAATCACCGCCACCAAAATCGCAGGCCGCAAGAGCGGAAGCGTGACACGCCAGAACACCCGCAACGGATGAATGCCGTCAATGCGCGCGCTTTCGTACATATCGCGCGGGATCATTTGCAAACCAGCCAGGATCAACAGCGCCATGAACGGGGTTGTTTTCCAGACGTCCACGATCAAAACGGCGATCATCGCGGTATCGGCGGACGCCGTCCATGCAATCGGTTTGTCGATCAAATGAAGCGTCAACATAATTTCGTTGATGATCCCGAATTGGTCATTCAACATCCATCCCCACATCCGCGCGGAAACAATTGTTGGAATGGCCCATGGGATCAAAACAGCGGCGCGCACCAATCCGCGCCCTTTGAATTCGGCGTTTAACACCAGCGCAACCAACAGCCCCAGTATGGTTTCCAATGCAACGGACACGATCGCAAAACGAACAGTGTTCCAAACAGCGTTCCACCAATCTTTGTCAACCAAGACGCCATTCCACCGAACGGTGCCGTTCGAGCGCACTTTTTTCTCGACATAATTGTCGAAACCGATCCATTCGCTTTGACCGTTAAAAATCGTATTTGCGGTAGCATCCGTAAATGAAAAGCTGATGGACCGAAACAATGGCCAAGCGGCGACGATCAACAGCATAATCAGCATCGGCGCCAAAAACATATACGCCGCACGAACACGTTGTTGTTCTAGGTTAAGCGTCTTACCCGCAGTCGGGGACGCGTTGGTGCTTTTATCAGAAGACATGAGGGGTATCCCAATCGGTTGCGGCGCAAATGCACTGCAAAAATATGACTGGGCGGTTCGTGCCGCCCAGTCTGATTACTGATCCGAATTAGTTCAGCAAATCATCTAGATCGTCTTCTAGGTCTGCAAGCGCGTCTGCCGCTTTTGCATTACCAGAAATGACAGAGTGTACAGCAGAGAAGAACAGTGTTGATACTTCGTTGTACTTTTCGCGTGTTGGTGCAGATGGACGTGGAACCGCTTGCAAGAACACATCTTTCCATTGTGGAATGATGGGTTGTTCACGTGCGATGTCCGCATCTTCGTACAGGCTGACGATTGTTGGCAGGTTCGATGCGATGATCGAACGTGTTTTTTGCGCTTCGTGACCTGCTAGGTACATGGCTAGGTCAATCGCCGCTTCTTGGTTGTCGCTGTATTTTGATACTGCAACGTTCCAACCACCCAATGTGGCCGCCGATGTGTCATGGCCTTGGCCTGTTGGCAATGTTGTGACGCCAAACAAACCTTTTACAGCGGAATCGTCGCTGTTGCCCAAGCCGTACGCATATGGCCAGTTACGCATGAAAACTGCGTTACCTGTTTGCCAAACGCCACGTGCTTCTTCTTCTTGATAGGCCAAAACACCTTCAGGAGAGATCGAGCCAGGCCATGTTGCCGCCAATTCCAACGCTGCTGCTGCTTTTTCGTTGTTGATCGAAATGGTTCCGTCTGGTTCAACGATTTGACCGCCACCAGAAGATTTAACCCACTCAAGCGCGTCACATGTCAGACCTTCGTATGCGTTACCTTGCCATACGAAACCCCAGATGTCGTTGTTGCCCGCTGCGCGTTCTGCATCTTGGACCGCTTTCGCAGTTGCTGTCAGTTCTTCCCAAGTTTTAGGAACAGATGCGCCATGCTTTTCCAACAGGTCTTTACGGTAGTAAAGCGCAGGTGCGTCTGTGAACAATGGCAATGCAACCAATTTGCCGTCAACCGTTTGTGATTCAACGATTGATGGGAAATGCGATTTCATCAATTCGCCTGCTTTGTCAGACAGGTCAACGAAATGGTCCGCCAATTGTGGCGCCCAGATTACGTCTGTTTGATACAGGTCGATGTCGCCATTGCCGGCCGCCAACCATAGACGGTACTGACCGAATTGGTCAGTTGTTGATGCTGGCATTGGAACCAAAGTCACTGTGTGACCTGTTTTCGCTTCCCATGGTGCAACGATTTTCTTGAAATCTTCGACTGCGTTACCAACAGCGCCAGAAACATATGTGATCTCAGCTGCGGATACAGCAGATGCGCCAAGTGCCAGTGCAGTTGCGGCAACGGTGGCTTTAAAGAATGAAGTCATCTTAATCCTCCCAAGTGACTTTCCCAGAAAATGAAACGGGACTCCCGAAACGTTTCGGTAGTATGGCTAACACTCATTGATTGAGTCTGTCAACAGCATTATAAAAATTTCAACTGATGTCGGCAGTCGATGCCCGGACCACAAATTCAAAAGATGACACGCTTTGCAAGTCCTCAACGGACCCTCCGTCCAGCAATTGGCTTAAATATCTCGCGAGGGGTTCCCATGAATTTCTTAGTCCACTGCGCGTAACTGTCAGCGCAGGATAAAAGGCCGAGGCCCGCAATTTCGGGATAACGTCATCATGGGCCACCACCGACAAATCGCGCGGTACAGACAGGCCCAGCGCTTCGGCCGCCTGATAAATACCTTTTGCTATTCGCACATGCCCCGCAACAATGGCTGTCGGAAATTCTCCACTCAAGGTATTGAATTCAATTGTTTTTACCAGTCCAAGCTCTTCTGTCATTCGGCCGTAACTGACCAATCCAGGATCAAATGCGACGCCATAGTCAGCCAAGGCTTTTTTATATCCCTGCACACGAAACGTCGCATATGTTAACCCACGGGGCCCATTAATAAAGGCAATTCGGCGGTGCCCAAGATCTAGCAAATGCTTGGTTAGCTGATAACCAACCTCAAAATTATCAATATCAAAAAACGGATAGGTTAATTCACCCAGTGTCCGGCCGTGCACGACGAACGGAATGTCGTTACTGGTCAAAAACTCAACGCGTGGATCATCATCCGCGGGTTCATGAACAACAAACCCATCCAAAGCACCGCCCGCAATCAACCTTTGATAGACACTGATTTCATCGGCATCTTCTGGTGCAATATGCAAAACAAATTGTTTGCCCAATTTCGAAAACTCGATCGACAGGTTTGTTACGGTTTCAATGAAATTATGATCCTCGATCAGATCGGGGTTGTTGCGCTGAACCAAAGCAACAACGCCCGATCGCCCCGAAACCAATTTACGCGCAGACATATTTGGCACATAATTCAATTGCTTAGCGGCTTTTCGCACGCGTTTTTTGGTATCTTCGCTAACGTCGTCATGCCCATTCAATGCGCGACTGACTTGGGTCACAGATATCCCCAAATGCCGACTTAGATCCTTTAGCGTGACCATAAACCGTACCTTTTACCCTGTATGTGTCCAGTTGTCTGGATCAATTCTCTTGCGTTTCCAAATCGTTTCGGGCACAAAAAACCGCAAATCCGAAGCGTTTCGGTTTCACATTAACGACGAATCGTTCTTCAAAGCAACAAAAAGGATGGTGCCATGGCAGAAAATGATTGGTGGCGCGGCTCAGTAACCTATCAAATCTACCCCCGCAGCTTTCAAGACGACAGCGGTGATGGGATCGGTGACATCAAAGGGATTACCCGCCGGTTGCCCCATATTGCCGAGCTTGGCGTTGACGCGGTTTGGCTGAGCCCGATTTTCACCTCTCCGATGGCAGACATGGGCTATGATGTGTCCGACTACAAAGACATTGACCCCAGCTTTGGCACATTGGCGAATTTTGATGAAATGGTGGCAAAGGCCCATGAATTGGGCCTAAAGGTCATCATTGACCAAGTGATTTCACACAGTTCAGACGAACATCCTTTTTTCCAGGAAAGCCGCCAATCACGCACCAACCCAAAGGCGGATTGGTACGTGTGGGCCGACGCGAACCCCGATGGATCGCCGCCCAACAATTGGATATCAATCTTTGGCGGTGGCGCATGGGAATGGGACACCCGTCGCAAACAGTATTATTTCCATAACTTTCTGCGCAAACAGCCCGATTTGAACTTTCACAATCCTGACGTCCAAGATTACATGTTGGGCGTTTTGCGGTTTTGGTTGGATCGGGGTGTTGATGGTTTCCGATTAGATACAGTCAATTTTTATTTCCACGACAAATATCTGCGCAATGACGCGCCGCACCGTGATGCTATCGAAAAACAGCCTGCCAATCCCTACAATTGGTTGAACCATCTTTATTCCAAAAACCAACCCGAAAACGTGGCATGGTTGGAACGAATGCGCGCGCTGTTGGACGAATATGATGCCCGCACGATGGTGGGCGAGGTTGGAGAAATGAACCACCCCATTGAATTGATGGGCGAATACACCACTGGCAAACGCCTGCATATGGCCTATTCGTTTGAGATGTTGAATTTCGAATTCAACGCGGCACATTTCCGCAAACAGATTACCAATTTCTTTGACCTTGCCCCGAAGGGTTGGCCGTGCTGGGCCTTTTCAAACCATGACGTTGTGCGCCACGCATCGCGGTGGATGCCCTATGCCAAGGATCAAAACAGCATCGCAAAATTGGCCGCGGGCATGTTATTATCGTTTCAAGGGTCCGTGTGTCTGTACCAAGGCGAAGAGCTGGGTCAGACCGAAGCTGACATGGAATTCCATGAATTGACCGACCCCCAAGGCATTCAATTCTGGCCCGCGGACAAGGGGCGCGATGGATGCCGTACACCGATGGTCTGGGACGCGGACGCGCCCAATGGTGGGTTTTCCCAAGCCAACGCAACATGGTTACCGATCAAAGCACCGCAACTGTCCCGCGCGGCATCGTCCCCCGATGCGCAAGGTGTCATTGCTGTCTATCAAGCCTTGTTGAAACTGCGCAAAGAACATCCCGCCATGGTCACAGGTGCAACCCAGTTCGTTGATTGCCCAGAACCAATCTTGGCGTTTACGCGCGACGAGACCGTTTTTTGCGTGTTTAACCTGTCAAAAGACGCGGTCACGTTCGATTGTCCGATGCAAGTCGCGCCCCTGTTCACAGAAAACGTACAGGTCAATGGCAGGTCGCTTGCGCTTGGGCCCAATGGGTTTGCGTGGCTTGCGATTGCATAAAAAAGGGCCCGTCAGTCGGGCCTTTTTACAATCGTCCACTTGGGGCATCACCGCTTGGACAGCTCTTTCAATTCATACAACATGTTCAACGCCTCTTTCGGCGATAAATCATCGGGTATGATGTCGGCCAACCGGTCTAGAACAGGTGAGGTAACAGGTTTGATTGGTGCCGGCGCTGTGGCAATTGTTGATGCAAACAAAGGCAAGTCATCAATCATGGTGGCCTTTTTGCGATTTCCGTCGCGATCGCCCTGTTCCAATGCCTCTAAAACGACGCGCGCCCGTTCAACCACAGCCGTTGGCAAACCCGCAAGCTTTGCAACCTGAACACCATAAGATCGATCTGCCGCACCTTGTTTCACTTCGTGCAAGAAAATGACATCGCCGTCCCATTCTTTGACCGCGACCGTTGCGTTGGCGACCTTTGGCAATTTTCCTGCAAGCGCTGTTAATTCGTGATAATGCGTCGCGAATAATCCGCGCGACGTGTTCACATCGTGCAAATGTTCCAACGTCGCCCATGCGATTGATAGGCCGTCATAAGTGGCAGTGCCGCGACCAATTTCATCCAATATGACCAGCGCAC
>Ga0181601_10002260_pt1 | contig 16469 bp, 10 predicted proteins | sample 041ome_8_FD_133020 | JGI IMG/M metagenome (GOLD analysis project Ga0181601, IMG submission 133020) | Coastal salt marsh microbial communities from the Groves Creek Marsh, Skidaway Island, Georgia - 041407BS metaG (megahit assembly) | ecosystem: Environmental > Aquatic > Marine > Intertidal zone...
GAAAGCATCGCAGCCCAGCGAGCCGAGCCGCTTTGACAGCTTGCCTTCGCTGCCCACGAGCAGTGCCTCGTGCGCAAAGGCAGGGGGTGCAGCATCGAGTGCGGTAAACATTTGAATTTGCACGGCTGTGTTGGACACATGATCTTCACCACGCAGCACGTTAGTGACGCCCATCGCGATGTCATCCACCGCAGATGGCAGCATGTAGAGCCAGCTGCCATCGGCACGGCGGATCACCGGATCGGACAATTGTGCAGCATCGAACTTCTGCGTGCCGCGGATGCCATCCTCCCAACGGATCGGCTCGTCATGGTCGAGCTTGAAGCGCCAGTGCGGGGCGACGCCATCGGCTTCCTTCGCCGCGCGCTCGTCATCGCTGAGGGCCAATGCTGCACGGTCGTAGATCGGCGGCAAGCCGCGACCCAGCAGGATCTTGCGATTGAGGTCCAGCTCCTGCGCGGTCTCGTAACACGGGTAGACACGGCCAGCGGCCTTCAGCCTTTCAAACGCCTCGTCATAGATGGCAAGGCGCTCGGACTGCCGCTCCTCGCCATCTGGCACCATGCCCAGCCACGCCAGATCCTCGCGGATCGCATCGACATATTCCTCCCTGGAGCGCTCGGCATCGGTATCGTCGATGCGCAGCATGAAAGTGCCGCCAGCCTTGCGGGCCAGCAGCCAGTTGTGCAGCGCCGTGCGGATATTGCCGACATGCAGGCGGCCCGTGGGCGAAGGGGCAAAGCGGGTGATCGTGCTCATGGCAGCAGCCTCTAGCGCGCAACGCGGCCCATGGCGAGCATGGCTGCGCTCAATAGTCGGGGTGCATGCGGAACTTGCGCAATTCCTTCATCACGATCCGGTCCACCAGCAGGCGGTTGGCATAGATGCCGAGGCCGAAGGCGAGATAGGCGGCGATGAACAGCCATTGCACCAGTTCGGACGCCTGGAAATGATCCATCGTAGAAAGCACCATCATGTAGCCCAGCCACAGGCCCCAGGCGAACCACATGATCCAGCGGTTGCCCAGGCGCCGCAGGAAGCGGGCGATGTGCCAGTACATGCCGCCGATGAGGTTGCGCGACAGCTTCACCCCGCCCAGCAGGTCCAGCGCCTCGACATTGTTGGCATCGATCGACAGGGCCGACATGGCAAGGTGCCAGGCCTCGTCCACATCACCGCGATCGCGGCGGATCTCCCCAAGCAGCGCCAGCGCGCCGACGTTGTAGGGGTCTTCGGCAACCAGTTCGCGCGCCTTGGCCTCGGCCTCGTCCAGCCGACCGCGCGAATGGCAGACGCGGGCATGTTCCAGCTGCGATGCGCTGCTGCCGGGCCAGATGCGCAGCGCCTCGGTAATGGCGTCTTCGGCGGCCTGCCAGTTGCCCGCATCGCGCAGATATTGCGACTTGATCTGCAGCGCCTCGACATTGAGCGGATCGATAGCGAGCACCTCGTCGAGCCGGGTGATGGCCTTGCTGCGGCGGTTCTCGAAGAAATCGCACAGCGACAGCACCAGCAGCGCCTGCGTGTTCTGTGCATCGAGTTCCAGCGCGCGGCTCGCCTCCGCCCGCGCGCCGATCAGCCGCCGTTCTTCCAGCAGGCTGCTGGCGAGGCCGGCATGGGCACGCGCGATCATCGGGTCCTCGGTCAGCACATCGCGCCACGCCTCGATAGCTGCGCCATGCGCGCCGCGGCGGGAATACATCTCCGCCATGTCCATCGCTGCCCACAGCCCCTCGTTCATAGGGCCACCGCCCGGCGCAATTGCACGGTGCGCTGCTGCTGGATCACCGCGAACACCTGCGGCAGGAAGATCAGCGCGATGTACAGGTCGAGCAGATATTCGCTGGCGAGGCCCGATACCCCGACGTCGAGCAGCAATCTGTCGACCATCCCGCCAAAGAAGAAGATCGCAAAGGAAAGGACACACATCAGCGGATCGAACCAGCGGTGGCGCCCGCCGATGAGCAGGCCAACCACGCCGGGAATGGCGATAAAGAACAGCGAAAAGGAGAGGGCGAGGAACACCGTTGCCGGAAGCGAGATGAAGATCAGCAGGTCCATCCCCGGCACCGGCATGCGCGCAGGCTCATCGTCTATCCGGTAGCTGACATCATCGCGCATCCCGGGCTTACTTCCCGTACTTCGCGATGAACTTGGCAACCTCGTCATACTGGCCGCCGCTATTGCCGTATTTGGCGAAATTGCGCGCCGTGGTGAGCCATTCTGCCGCGGTCGCCTTCACCTCCTCCAGCGCTTCCGTGAAATGGGACATGGTGATCGGCACCTCGTCACCCGCATCGATCGATTCCTCGATCGCGAAGTCTGCGGCGGTATCGACAAGGTTCTGGATGTCCGCGCCGGAAAAGCCGGAGGTCTTCGCCGCAATCGCCTTAAGGTCCAGAGCATCGGCACCCGGCCTGCCGTCAAGCTGCAGGCGCAGTATCAGGGCCCGCGCCTCCCGGTCTGGCGGGGGCACGAACAGCAGCCGGTCAAACCTGCCAGAGCGGCGGAATGCCGGATCGACCGACCACGGCATGTTGGTGGCGGCAAGGATCAGCACGCCCTCGTTGTTCTGGGCGAAGCCATCGAGCTCGGCCAGGAAGGTGGAGACCACCGCCATCTCGTGGCTGGAGGAGGCATGGCCGCGCTTGCCCGCCAGCGCCTCGATCTCGTCAAAGAACAGGACGGACGGGGTTTCGCGGCGGGCATCCTCGAAAATGGCGGCAAGCTTGCGTTCGGGCTCGCCGATATATTTGTCGAGCACATCGGTGACCGGAACGTTGATAAAGCGCGCCTGGCATTCGCCGGCAGTGGCGCGGGCGAGCAGCGTCTTGCCGCAGCCCGGCGGGCCATAGAGCAGCACGCCGCCACCGGCCTTGCGGCGGAAACGCGCGAACAGGGCAGGCTTGCGGAAGGGCGCGATGATGCGCCGGTCGATCTGTTTCTTGACTGCGTCATGCCCGCCCACATCCTTGAAGGTGACGCTGCCCGCTTCCACGAAGGACAGGCGCGCGCGCTCCATTTCCTGCTCCTTCGACGCACCATTGACAGGCGGGCCGCCGCGCGTGGCGAGCTGCACGACATTGCTTTCCTCGCCCGCCTCGGCGCGCGCGGCGAGGATGGCTTCGAGCAGTTTCGGCTGTTCGAGCGCGGGGTTGGCGGCCACCACCTCGCGGTAACGGTATTCCGCCTCGTCCAGCACGCCGGTGGCAAGCAGCGCGCCGACTTCGCTTTCCATCGCTTCGGGCAGGCCTTCCGACAAGCGCAGCGCGAGATCGTGATAGCCTGCCTCCAGCGCAGCAGCGGCGATGCGCACCAGCTCGGGATCGGACAGGTCGTTCTGCGAGGTTTCCTCTGCCAGATCGAGTACGCGGGCCACGTCCTGCGCATCCTTGCAGACATCAAGCGCGGGGATCAGCAAGCGCGGATCACCACTGGCGGCATGGGCGGAAAGCATCGCATCAAGCGCGGGATTACTCATGCCGCACGATATGCGGCAGCGGGCGGAGCGCGGCAAGTAGGCTATTGCGCAAACAGGGTTATGTCGTGGCCGCCACCGGCAACAAGCAAGCCGTTTTCGGGCGTGCGCTGCAGGCTTTGCGGATCATCGAAGACCGCGACGATGGCCTCCTCTGCCGGATAGCGCCCGCGTTCGCATATGGGTTTGATCACTGGCGTGGTGTGCAGCCCGCCGGCTTCAATGCGATAGGTCCATTCCGGGGTGACGCATTGCGAGGTCACCGCAATGGTGTCCTGGCTGATCGAGACAGTGATCGCGTGGCCGAAGTTTACATCCTCACCGTCTGCCCCGGCGATGCGGTATTCGCCTTGCGGAAGGTGCAGCGCAGGCACCGCCGGTGATTGCGCCTCTTCTCCAGCAGCACGTTCCGGAGCGGGAGGTGCCTCCGCGGTGCAGGCGGCAATCAGCAGCAGTGGCATCAGGGCAAGTATGCGACAGGTCATAGGATGGAGACGTCCGGCACCGGATGGCGGCGCATAAGAAAAAGCCCCGCCGGATCGCTCCGGCGGGGCTTTTCGTGTCAGCCAGTCAGCTGGAAGGAGTGCTTACTCCTCGCCAGCGTCCTCTGCTGGGGTTTCGTCCACCTCGGGAGCTTCAGCCGGGGCAGCGGCTGCGCCCATGGCTGCGGCCATCGCGTCTTCGGAAGGCACGGCATCTGTCAGTACTTCTTCCTCGACCGCCACGGCGGCTTCCTGCGCTTCGGCCAGCTTCTTGTACTGCGCGCGCAGCGCAGCATCGCGAGCCGAAGCGGTAACGCGGATGCGGTTCATGCCCGCGCCGGTACCGGCGGGGATGAGGCGGCCCACGATCACGTTTTCCTTCAGGCCGATCAGCGTGTCCTTCTTGCCTTCCACGGCCGCCTGCGTGAGCACGCGGGTGGTTTCCTGGAAGGACGCGGCAGAGATGAAGCTGCGGGTCTGCAGGCTTGCCTTGGTGATCCCGAGCAGGATCGGCGTGCCCACAGCAGGCTGCTTGCCCTTGCCCAGCTTGGCATTGGCTTCGTCCATCTCGGTGCGATCGACCTGTTCGCCCGGCAGCAGCGTGGTGTCGCCGCCATCGGTGATCTCGACCTTCTGCAGCATCTGGCGAACGATCACCTCGATGTGCTTGTCGTTGATCTTCACGCCCTGCAGTCGATAGACTTCCTGGATCTCGGTGCAGAGATATTCGGCCAGCGCTTCCACGCCAAGCACGTCCAGAATGTCATGCGGGTTGGGCGAGCCGGAGATGAGCGTATCACCCTTCTTCACAAAGTCGCCTTCCTGCACGTCGATCACCTTGGTCTTGGGGATCAGGTATTCGACGGCATCACCCTCTTCCGGGATGATCGCAATCTTGCGCTTCGCCTTGTAGTCACGCACGAATTCGATGCGGCCGGAGATCTTCGCGATCACCGCATTGTCCTTCGGGATGCGGGCTTCGAACAGCTCGGCAACACGCGGCAGACCTCCGGTGATGTCGCGCGTCTTGGCGGCTTCACGCGAAGCACGTGCCAGGATGTCACCTTCGGCAACCTGCTGGCCATCCTCGACCGACAGGGTGGTGCCCGGTGCCAGCATGTAACGTGCTGCTTCGGTCTCGTCAGCGGCATCGTTGAACAGGGTGAGGCGCGGACGCAGGTCTTCCTTCTTGGAGCGACCGGCGGCACGATATTCGGTGACCACGCGCTGCGCGATACCGGTATCCTCGTCCACACGTTCTTCCAGCGTCTTGCCTTCGGCCAGATCCTGATACTTCACCACGCCCGACTGTTCGGTGATGATCGGCAGGGTGAACGGATCCCACTCTGCCAGGCGATCGCCTTCCTTCACCTTTTCGCCGTCTGCGAACATCAGCATCGTACCATAGGGCACGCGGTGGATCGCGCGCTCACGGCCTTCAGCGTCAACCACGACCATTTCACCGTTGCGGGCCAGCGACAGGCGGCGACCCTTCTTGTCGGTGATGGTGGGCATGTCGCGATAGACAACCTTGCCGTCCGAGATCGCTTCAAGATGGCTGGTTTCGTTGAGCTGTGCAGCACCGCCGATGTGGAAGGTACGCATGGTCAGCTGCGTGCCCGGCTCACCGATCGACTGCGCGGCGATAACGCCGACAGCTTCACCGATGTTCACCGGCGTACCGCGAGCAAGGTCGCGGCCGTAGCAGGTGGCGCAAACGCCCTGTTCGGCTTCGCAGACCAGCGGCGAGCGGATCTTGGCAACCTGGACTTCGGCGTCCTCGATTTCCTTGACCATCGGCTCGTCCACCAGTGCCCCTGCCTTGACGATCACTTCGCCGGTGGAGGCGTTGATGATGTCTTCGGCGACGGTGCGGCCCAGGATACGCTCGCCCAGCGATGCGATCACCGAACCGCCCTGGATGATGGCGCGCATCTCCAGTGCATTCTCGGTCTTGCAGTCGTCCTCGACGATCACGCAGTCCTGCGACACGTCGACCAGGCGGCGGGTCAGGTAACCCGAGTTCGCCGTTTTCAGTGCCGTATCCGCGAGGCCCTTACGAGCGCCGTGGGTGGAGTTGAAGTACTCAAGAACGGTCAGGCCTTCCTTGAAGTTCGAGATAATCGGCGTTTCGATGATCTCGCCCGAAGGCTTGGCCATCAGGCCGCGCATACCGGCAAGCTGCTTCATCTGCGCGGGCGAACCACGCGCACCGGAGTGGCTCATCATGTAGATCGAGTTGATCGGCAGCTGGCGGCCGTGCTCGTCCTTGGGTGCAGCCTCGATCTTTTCCATCATGGCATTCGCCACCTGGTCACCGCAACGGCTCCAGGCGTCGATCACCTTGTTGTACTTTTCCTGCTGGGTGATGAAGCCGTCCTGGTACTGCTGCTCATAGTCAGCAACCAGCGCCTTGGTTTCCTCAATCAGGCCCACCTTCTCTTCGGGGATGATCATGTCATCCTTGCCGAAGGAGATGCCGGCGCGGCACGCGTGGCGGAAACCGAGCACCATGATGGCGTCAGCAAACAGCACCGTGTCCTTCTGGCCGGTGTGGCGATAGACCTGGTCGATAACGTCGCCGATTTCCCTCTTGGTCAACAGCTTGTTGATGACTTCGAAAGGCACCGTGTGGCTTTTCGGCAGGCATTCACCGATCAACATGCGGCCCGGCGTGGTTTCCACGCGCTTCATGTACTCCTTGCCAACCTCGTCCGTCTGCGGGACGCGGGTGGTGATCTTGGAGTGCAGCGTCACCGCACCAACGTGCAGCGCCTGGTGGACTTCGTTGATGTCAGCCAGGATCTTGCCTTCGCCCGGCTCGCCTTCGCGGTCCATCGAAAGGTAATAGAGACCCAGCACCATGTCCTGCGAAGGCACGATGATCGGCTTGCCGTTGGCGGGGCTGAGGATGTTGTTGGTGGACATCATCAGCACGCGCGCTTCCAGCTGCGCCTCAAGGCTCAGCGGCACGTGCACGGCCATCTGGTCACCGTCGAAGTCAGCGTTGAAGGCCGAACACACCAGCGGGTGAAGCTGGATCGCCTTGCCTTCAATCAGCACGGGCTCGAACGCCTGGATGCCGAGGCGGTGCAGCGTCGGTGCGCGGTTCAGCATCACCGGGTGCTCGCGGATCACCTCGTCAAGGATGTCCCAGACTTCCTTGCGTTCCTTTTCGACCCACTTCTTGGCCTGCTTCAGGGTCATCGACAGACCCTTGGCATCGAGGCGGGCGTAGATGAACGGCTTGAACAGTTCGAGCGCCATCTTCTTGGGCAGACCGCACTGGTGCAGCTTCAGTTCCGGACCGGTCACGATGACCGAACGGCCCGAATAGTCGACGCGCTTGCCGAGCAGGTTCTGGCGGAAGCGGCCCTGCTTGCCCTTGAGCATGTCGGACAGAGACTTCAGCGGGCGCTTGTTGGCGCCCGTGATCACGCGGCCACGGCGGCCGTTGTCGAACAGCGCATCGACCGATTCCTGCAGCATGCGCTTTTCGTTGCGGACGATGATGTCCGGCGCGCGCAGCTCCATCAAGCGCTTCAGGCGGTTGTTACGGTTGATCACGCGGCGATAGAGATCGTTCAGGTCCGACGTCGCGAAGCGGCCACCATCCAGCGGCACCAGCGGACGCAGTTCCGGCGGAATGACCGGCACGACTTCGAGGATCATCCATTCCGGGCGGTTGCCGGAATCGATGAAGCTTTCGACCACCTTCAGACGCTTGATGATCTTGGCCGGCTTCAGCTTGGACTTGGTCGTGGCGAGTTCCTCCATGAGGTCATCGCGTTCCTGCTCCAGGTCGAGGTCCATCAGCATGACCTTGACGGCTTCTGCACCGATACCGGCAGAGAAGGCATCCTCGCCGTACTCGTCCTGGTATTCGAGCAGCTCGTCTTCGGTCAGCAGCTGGAACTTCTCGAGCGGGGTCAGGCCCGGCTCGATCACCACGTAGCTTTCGAAATACAGCACGCGCTCGAGCTGCTTCAGCTGCATGTCGAGCAGCAGGCCGATGCGCGAAGGCAGCGACTTCAGGAACCAGATGTGGGCGACGGGCGCGGCCAGTTCGATATGGCCCATGCGCTCGCGACGCACCTTGGTCACGGTCACTTCAACGCCGCACTTTTCGCAGACGACGCCCTTGTACTTCATGCGCTTGTACTTGCCGCACAGGCATTCGTAGTCCTTCACCGGGCCGAAGATGCGGGCACAGAACAGGCCGTCACGCTCCGGCTTGAAGGTACGGTAGTTGATCGTTTCCGGCTTCTTGATCTCACCGAAGGACCACGAGCGGATACGCTCCGGCGAAGCGATGCCGATCTGGATCTGGTCAAAGGTCTCCGGCTTGGAGAGCTGGTTGGTGAATTTGGTCAGTTCGTTCATGTCTCAAATTCCCTTGGGGGGATTAACAGGGGTTGGCGGGGATGGCGGCCCGGTCAAGAGCCGCCGGACCCCTGTCATTCAGCAGCGATCTGGCTGGCGCCGTCTTCGTCCTGATCCTCGTCACCGAGGCTGGAGAGTTCGACGTTGAGGCCCAGCGAGCGCATTTCCTTGACGAGCACGTTGAAGCTCTCCGGAATGCCGGCTTCGAAGGTGTCGTCACCCTTGACGATCGCTTCGTAAACCTTGGTGCGGCCGACCACGTCGTCAGACTTCACCGTCAGCATTTCCTGCAGGGTGTAGGCTGCACCGTAGGCCTGCAATGCCCAGACCTCCATTTCACCGAAGCGCTGGCCACCGAACTGCGCCTTGCCGCCCAGCGGCTGCTGGGTAACGAGCGAGTAGGGGCCGATCGAACGGGCGTGGATCTTGTCGTCCACAAGGTGGTGCAGCTTGAGCATGTAGATGATGCCCACGGTCACCTTGCGGTCAAACGCTTCACCGGTACGGCCGTCATACAGCGTGGACTGGCCCGACGAAGCGAAGCCTGCCTTCAGCAGCATGTCGGTAACGTCCTGCTCCTTCGCGCCGTCGAACACCGGGGTGCCCATCGGAACGCCGCGACGGACGTTGGAAGCCAGTTCGTAGATCTCGTCGGACGTGCGGCTTTCGATATCCTCGAGATAGTTCTCGCCGTAGATGTCCTTCAGCTTGTCCACCAGCACCGCAGGCGGCGGGCCGGCCTTCGGATCGGGGTTGTTGGCACGCCATTCGTCCAGCATCTCGCCGACCTGCATTCCAAGCCCGCGTGCTGCGAAGCCGAGGTGCGTCTCGAAGATCTGCCCCACGTTCATGCGCGAAGGCACGCCCAGCGGGTTCAGCACCAGATCAACCGGAGTGCCGTCTTCGAGGAAGGGCATGTCCTCCACCGGCAGGATGCGCGAAATCACACCCTTGTTGCCGTGACGGCCGGCCATCTTGTCACCCGGCTGCAGCTTGCGCTTCACAGCCACGAAGACCTTGACCATCTTGAGCACGCCCGGTGCCAGTTCGTCACCGCGCTCGAGCTTTTCCTTGCGGTCTTCGAACTTGTCCTTGATGGCCTTCACTGCTTCGTCATACTGGGCCTTCACGGCTTCCAGCTGGCTCTGCATGTTGTCATCGGCGACAGCGAACTTGAACCACTCGTGGCGTTCGATGCTCTCGATCAGCTCCTCGTCGATCACCGTGCCCTTTTTCACACCCTTGGGAGCAGCCGAAGCGGTCTGGCCGACCAGCATGTCCTTGATGCGGTTGTAGGTTGCGCGGTTGAGAATGTTGCGCTCGTCCTCGCTATCCTTCTTGAGGCGTTCGATTTCCTCGTTCTGGATCGCGCGGGTACGGTCGTCGATCTCGATGCCGTGGCGGTTGAACACGCGAACCTCAACAACGGTACCGGCAACGCCCGGCGGCAGGCGGAGCGAAGTGTCGCGCACGTCGCTGGCCTTTTCACCGAAGATGGCGCGCAGCAGCTTTTCTTCCGGCGTCATCGGGCTTTCGCCCTTCGGCGTGATCTTGCCGCACAGGATATCGCCCGGATGCACTTCGGCACCGATGTAGACGATGCCCGCCTCGTCGAGGTTGCGCAGGGCTTCCTCGCCGACGTTGGGAATGTCGCGGGTGATGTCTTCCGGGCCCAGCTTGGTGTCGCGAGCCATGACTTCGAACTCCTCGATGTGGATCGAGGTGAAGACGTCATCCTTCACGATGCGTTCGGAGATGAGGATGGAGTCCTCATAGTTGTAGCCGTTCCAGGGCATGAAGGCGACGAGGCTGTTCTTGCCCAGTGCCAGTTCGCCCAGATCGGTCGACGGGCCGTCAGCGATGATGTCGCCTTCGTTCACCACGTCGCCCACCTTCACCAGCGGACGCTGGTTGACGCAGGTGTTCTGATTGGAGCGCTGGAACTTCTGCAGCGTGTAGATGTCCACGCCGGGGTTGGTCGTATCGACTTCGCCCGAGGCACGGATCACGATACGGCCGGCGTCGACCTGGTCGACGATGCCCGCACGCTTGGCGGAGATCGCGGCGCCGGAATCGCGGGCCACGGTTTCTTCCATGCCGGTGCCCACCCAAGGCGCTTCGGCCTTGACCAGCGGCACGGCCTGGCGCTGCATGTTCGAGCCCATCAGCGCGCGGTTGGCGTCATCGTTTTCCAGGAACGGAATGAGCGATGCCGCGACCGAGACGAGCTGCTTGGGGCTGACGTCCATCAGCGTGACCTGCTCGTTCGGGCTCATGACGAATTCGCCAGCCTGGCGGGCCGAGACGAGCTCTTCCACGAACTTGCCGTTGGCGTCGGTTTCGGCCGATGCCTGCGCCACGGTGTGCTTCTGCTCTTCCATCGCGGAAAGGTAGCTCACGTCGCCCGAGACAACGCCATCCTTCACGGCGCGATACGGCGTTTCGATGAAGCCGTACTTGTTCACGCGGGCGAAGGTCGACAGCGAGTTGATCAGGCCGATGTTCGGGCCTTCCGGCGTTTCAATCGGGCAGATACGGCCATAGTGCGTCGGGTGAACGTCGCGGACTTCAAAGCCGGCGCGCTCACGCGTCAGGCCGCCCGGGCCAAGTGCCGAAACGCGGCGCTTGTGGGTCACTTCCGACAGCGGGTTGGTCTGGTCCATGAACTGCGACAGCTGCGAGGAGCCGAAGAATTCGCGAACCGCAGCCACGGCGGGCTTGGCATTGATCAGGTCGTTCGGCATCACGGTGGACACATCGACCGAGCTCATGCGTTCCTTCACCGCGCGTTCCATGCGCAGCAGGCCGACGCGGTACTGGTTTTCCAGCAGTTCGCCCACCGAACGCACACGGCGGTTGCCGAGGTTGTCGATGTCGTCAACTTCGCCCTTGCCGTCCTTCAGGTCGACCATTTCCTTCACCACGGCGAGGATATCTTCCTTGCGCAGGGTGGTGACAGTGTCTTCGGCATCGAGGCCAAGGCGCATGTTCAGCTTCACGCGGCCGACGGCCGACAGGTCATAGCGTTCGCCATCGAAGAACAGGCCTTCGAACAGCGCTTCTGCTGTTTCCTTGGTCGGCGGTTCACCCGGACGCATGACCTTGTAGATCGCTTCCAGGCCCTCTTCACGGTTTTCGGCCTTGTCGGCTTCCATCGTGTTGCGGATCCACGGGCCGGTGGTGACGTGGTCGATGTCCAGCAGGTCGAGCTGGTCGATACCGGCAGCGTCGAGCTTCTCGAGGTTTTCCGGCGACACTTCTTCGCCAGCCTCGATGTAGATGCGGCCGGTCTTCTCGTCGATCAGGTCAGCGCTGGCGTAGCGGCCGAAAATCTCGTCGGTCGGGATCAGCAGGGTTTCAAGGCCGTCCTTGGCTGCCTTGTTGGCAGCGCGCGGGGAAACCTTCTGGCCGGCGGCGAACACTTCCTCGCCGGTCTTGGCATCGACCAGCGCGAAGGCGGGCTTGGCACCGCGCCATGCTTCGGCGCTGAACGGAATTTCCCAGCCGTCCTTGCCGCGCTTCCAGGTCACCTTGTTGTAGAAATAGTCGAGGATGTCCTCGCTATCGAGGCCGAGCGCATAGAGCAGCGCGGTGACCGGCAGCTTGCGCTTGCGGTCGATACGCACGTTCACGATGTCCTTGGCGTCGAATTCGAAGTCCAGCCAGCTGCCGCGATACGGGATCACGCGGGCGGCGAACAGGAACTTGCCCGAAGAGTGGGTCTTGCCGCGGTCATGGTCAAACAGCACACCCGGAGAACGGTGCATCTGGGAGACGATAACGCGCTCGGTACCGTTGATCAGGAAGGTGCCGTTGCCGGTCATGAGCGGCATGTCGCCCATGTACACGTCCTGCTCCTTGATATCGAGGACGGAGCGGGTTTCGGTTTCCTGGTCCACCTCGAACACGATCAGGCGCAGGGTGACCTTCATCGGGGCAGCATAGGTGATGCCGCGCTGGCGACACTCGGTGGTGTCGTACTTCGGGTCTTCCAGCTCGTAATGGACGAAGTCCAGTTCGGCGGTGCCGGCAAAGTCGCGAATCGGGAACACCGAACGCAGCGTCTTTTCCAGGCCCGAGACATAGCCGATCGAGGGGTCGGAGCGCAGGAACTGCTCGTAGCTTTCGCGCTGCACCTCGATCAGGTTCGGCATCTGCACCACTTCGTGGATGTCGCCGAAAATCTTGCGGATGCGCTTCTTCTTGGTGCCGGTGGTTGCCGGAGCCTTGGACTTGGTCGCCATAGGAGGAATAAGCCTCTTGCCGTTGGGCCGGCCCCCTCATGCACGGGCACCGGACAGTGAAATTGTCGCAAGCGGTAGGGCCCGTGAGACGCGAAAAGAACCACGTCCCAACAACGCCTCACCGGCGCCGCGACGTAGCCTTCATGTTGGTCTCACGGAATGTCGAAGCTTCCATCCGACTGCGCGCCCCCGCGATTGGCCCGCATTGCTCGAAACTGTTCGACAGGGCCGCGTATAGGGAGAGGGGGGCGTGGGGTCAATGGGGTTGGGGTGGTGGTGGGAATTGGATTGTCTCACGAAAAAGGCTATTCAAATCCCGTCGAGAACGTAATTGAGATATCTACGCGTCATCCAATCTCCGGCGATGCCCTCCATTTCGTCCAATGTGTCGAAAACGGTCTGCAGGCCCTCACAACTATCTTTGGAGTTTTGAGCAGTTGGCGAGTCCATCGCATCGAGCACTTGTAGCGCTCGCTCTTCGTCGAATTTCTCCAGCAGAGCATCAAAAAGATTGTTGCCCCACGCGTTCTCCGCGATTTCGATTTGCCCCTGTGACAGCTCTACGACGCTCGGGGATTGATAAACCTCAGCAAAAAAAATCGGTCGCCTTAGCAGAGCCAAATAATTATCGAGCTCCCCGGGACCCAGCGAGTTGATCGCTTCGAACTCGGCGATGTTCGCCCCTTCAGCGACTTGCAGCGCATAGCATTCACCATCATCCATGCTTCTGTAGGCTCTATTGATAAAACTGAAGAACGCAGCCACATCGCTGTTAAAAAGCCGTCGTACACCCGAACATATGTATCTGTTTGTGCGGGCAAAAATCAGTGCTCCAGCAGCGCCCAAATTCGACCTAACATCAATTCTCGCTGCATCGATTTCAGTTGCGATACCTTCGACCAAGAGGTCATCCGCAAGAAGAATTGCGATATGATTTGCCATTGAAGTACGAACAGGTCCATCTGCGCCTACACCCGCTGCCGCGATGTTGGCCGCATCTTGCGAGCGCAGAGTAGATGCGAGTATTGAAAAGGTGTCAATTTCATTTGACGAAACCGATCCCGTCAGTGGTTTGGAGAGATTTTCATCTGAGAAAACACTACTAGTGTTTGTGCTCTCAGCACCCGCTCCTCGCTCGTCGCCCTCCATTACTAACACTTCAATGCCGGCTCGGCGGTAATTTGTCGCATCCAGCCATGTGATACTATTTGGAGGTGCTGAAGTAGCAAACACAACCGCAGTCATAGGCAAATTCAAGAGTGTGAAATATCGCCCTATCAAGGCGTTGGCGACGCCATATTCGACCAGCGTTCCACCTGAATCAAGATAACCAGCGTGGAAACCCACTCCAACATTAGCCTCTAGAATTCTTGGTGTCCCCGCCAGCCAGATAAGGGCGCAAGCCGAGACGCAGCGTGATCCGTCCATAATGTAGGTTCGGAATCCGCGAAGACGGATAGCTTCACCTATCTCAATCGCATCCAATAAGGCTCCGCCATCGCTCTGTAGAAAAACGACCGCATCATCGTGGCGGGCAGCCTCTCGCCGGAACCTCTCCGCGTCGCCTTCGACAATCTCTCCCGATATAACAATTGCAGTGCCATCGTCGTCAAAGTCGAGTGCGTCGATCTCAGCGCTTGCGACTGGCACGGAGATAATGGCAATTACAGCCGTAAAGAAACAGGAGAGCGCACGAAAAGCGGATGAATTGAAGCGCATCATGCTTCCCAAAATTCACGGCTTGTTGGATTACAATTAGCTAATTCCAGGCCAGCCTCGACCAATGGATGCTCGAAATTTTAGCCAGCTGCGACCTTGCCTTTCCTACCAGCGGTAATGTCGGGCAGTTTGCGGCCATGCTCGCGCTAATTCACTCATCGAACTTCCCCTTGCATCAATGTTCCCGGACGCTTGCCCAGCGCATTTTCATGTTGGAGGGATTTCCTCTCCATAACCGTGTTCCATGCGTTCCATCCGTGCTTCAGCTGCGACGAGTGGAGCGGGTGAAAGCTGTTTGTTTGTGTCCCTCAAGCGCCGGGCGCAACGCATCCGCGCTGCTTGGCTTTCGGCCTACCGGCCGGCGCATGGTCATGCGCTGGCTTCGCCTGCGGCTCAGCGACCATTCCTGGCCATTCAGGTCGCGCCCGGTCTCTTGCGCAAGTTGCGAGGCTTGGCGCAATTCGCGGCGCAGAACGCGACGCCAGCGGGCGACTGCCCGCCCGGACCGGCCCCGTAGCGATGCGGAGGGAGAAGCCGGGAGGACGAAGGCGCGGATGCGCCTTCATGAAACACTGATTCAAACGGTCGCGCCAGCGACCGTAAGGGCGACCGCCCGCCCGCAGGGGCCCCGCAGTGAAGCGAAGCACAACGGAGGGATCAGCCCCGAGGACCGCGCGCCCGGATGGGCGTGCGGAACACAAGAGAAGGCCACCCGCGCTGCGCTTGAGGCTAACCACCACCCCCACTTTCGCTTGACCTCCCCCGCAAAATCCGTATTGGGCGCAACCGATCACTTCGGTGATCATCCGTCCGAGACAGCTGCTGACCGGAATATGCCGGTCTTAATTTGCGGCCTAGACGGGGAAAAGAGATTTCCGGCAGCGCCATTGCGGCCCTGCCAATTTGAGCCTTTGCGCTCCTCCTTCCCTTGTCAAACGGACCTTGCCCTGTCGCATGAGCGGCGGGGTGATTTGAGCCGGTCGTCCGCACCAATTCGCGGGCGGCCACAGTGAAGGAGTACGGCATGGATCGTTCGCAGAAAACCGATGCGGTCGCCCAGCTGAACGCAGTGTTCAACGAGGTTGGCGTGGTGGTTGTCACCCGCAATCTCGGCCTGACGGTGGACCAGTCCACCGACCTCAGGAACAAGATGCGTGATGCAGGTGCCTCCTACAAGGTTGCGAAGAACCGTCTCGCCAAGCTCGCCCTGAAGGACACTGACTACACGGACCTAGAGGATTTCCTCAACGGCCCGACCGGTCTGGCCTGGTCGGAAGACCCGGTTGCAGCTGCCAAGGCTGCCGTCGACTTTACGAAGTCGAACGACAAGCTGGAAATCGTCGGCGGTTCGATGGGCTCGCAGGTTCTCGATGCAGAAGGTGTGAAGGCGCTCGCCTCCATGCCCAGCCTCGACGAACTGCGCGGCAAGATCGTGGGTCTCGTCAACGCGCCGGCAACCAAGGTTGTCCAGCTCGTCAACGCCCCGGCTGCCAAGCTTGCCCGTGTCTTCGGCGCATACGCCGCCAAGGACGCTGCATAAGAGACGTTTTCTCGCATTCGAGACGAAACATCATGGGGCGCATTCTGCCCCGCCTAGAAATTGGAGTGTTACATCATGGCTGATATTGCCAAGCTTGTTGAAGACCTGTCGGCTCTGACCGTCATGGAAGCCGCCGAACTGGCCAAGGCCCTGGAAGAAGCATGGGGCGTTTCCGCCGCTGCTGCTGTGGCCGTTGCTGCACCGGCTGGTGGCGGCGATGCACCGGCTGCTGAAGAGAAGGACGAATTCGACGTCATTCTCACCGGCGACGGTGGCAAGAAGATCCAGGTCATCAAGGAAGTCCGCGCCATCACCGGCCTGGGCCTGACCGAAGCCAAGGCTCTCGTCGAAGGTGCCCCGAAGGCACTGAAGGAAGGCGTGAACAAGGCAGAAGCTGAAGAAGTGAAGGCCAAGATCGAAGCAGCCGGCGGCACCGTCGAACTGAAGTAATCTTCGCCTCTGCTTTACGGCAGACGAAAATGAAGGGCGGCATCTCCACATGGAGGTGCCGCCCTTTCTTGTTGGACTTGCCTGGCAGAGCGCGGGCAGCGAGGCCTGGCGCTTGCCGGAAAGCGCTGCCTTACAGCGTCTTCAGGTAGTTGATGATCGCGGTGCGCTCGGCC
>Ga0181601_10002262_pt1 | contig 16464 bp, 16 predicted proteins | sample 041ome_8_FD_133020 | JGI IMG/M metagenome (GOLD analysis project Ga0181601, IMG submission 133020) | Coastal salt marsh microbial communities from the Groves Creek Marsh, Skidaway Island, Georgia - 041407BS metaG (megahit assembly) | ecosystem: Environmental > Aquatic > Marine > Intertidal zone...
ATGATGTAGTTTTTGACCTCAATGAGCTCGCCCTTGTAGTCGTGTAGCTGCCAAGCCAACTGAACTACCCGTGGAAACGACTCAAATTCAGAGACTTCTGCTTTCCAGTTTTCAATTTTGCCAGTGGTCTCTGTGTCGAATATTAAATACATAAGCGCTTAAAAGGGAAGGATTTTCTTTAGCGCATAAAGTTACTACCGCTGATCGGAGTGCGAAAGCAATGTTGATAGATTGTGGAGAAGAAAAATAAACTAGAATTTATTAACGATATTGATCATTCAAACCAATTCCGGAGAGAATCATGGGAATGATTTTATCGATTCGAGACACCTTCGTTTCGTGACGTTTGGCATTGGAAATATATTCAGCGTATTCCTTTTGTTTACCCTTTGTAAGGCCTTCAAAAGCTGTTTGAACTGCTTGATTATTTTCGAAACATTGGCTAACTCTTCGGGAATTGCAAGCGAACGGGTGGCAGCTTTAATTTCTTTTCCCAATGATTGATTCAATATTGCTTCTTGGATGTAGTTCCTCACTTCATCTGCGTTGATTTCATTCAAATGTTGAAACCTCCATTGCCGTAATCCTTTCGTTTTTTCACTGGCTTGGATTAAGTGTTTTGCCGCATCTTTTAGAAAAACACCGTTGTGAAACCAAAGACCCACATAAGTTTTGAACGAGGCCAATCCCACCACATTTTTTCCTTATATAGTATATCAAGGCGCTCCCCATTTCACAGATTCTTCCAAGCCGCATTCCAGAATGAGCGCTCTTAACATGCTCACCTCTTTTTTCCATTCGCTTTGAGCGATATAATCGTCAACATTACTGGCTTTGATCATTTGGATTCGAGCTGTTTTTGTGTGTTGAGTATCCATTTCTCGAGCACATTTAGGTCAATATCAGCTAGCTTTTTGATGTTCAAACATGACTTACCCATTTTGTACTTTCCCAATTGTTCCAATAATTCCTTAGGTTGTGAAAGGTCGCACGAAAGGTAAACAGACAAGCCATTTTTTCGAGGAGAAAACCCGCAAACAAACCAATCGCCAACACGTCCGCTGGCATATTTGTAATGATAAGATCCAAACCCTACTATACTCGGTCCCCACATTTTTGGTTTAGCATTGATCAGTTTACCCATCATTTCAGTCAAGGTAAAGCAATCTTCTTTAGATGCGGGGCTGTCTACTTCGCTAATGAAGCGTGACACATCTGCATTGTTTTTTTTGGTTTTGAGTTCGTTCTTGGAAGGCATATGTTGAGATAACAGCTCAAATTTAGCAAAACTGGCCCTTTACTTTCTAACCTGAATAGTAAGCTTACCTTCACGCCCTTTTTTGAATTGAAATAAGAGTTACATCCCTATGAAGAAATACATCAATCTTTTCGACTTCAAACAGAAGGTAGATTACAAAATCGAAATCCTTTCAGGCTTAACTGTTGCATTGGCCTTGGTTCCTGAGGCGATAGCCTTTGCTATGATTGCTGGATTGTCGCCTTTAACGGGCTTGTATGCGGCATTTTCAATGGGTTTAATCACTTCGATCTTAGGTGGTAGGCCAGGAATGATATCGGGCGCAACGGGTGCTGTAGCGGTTGTGATTGTTGCCTTAGCAGTGAGCCACGGAGTAGAATATGTTTTTGCAACGGTGGTGTTGGCAGGATTGATTCAAATGACAGCAGGTTTTTTGAAACTCGGCAAGTTCATTCGTTTGGTTCCTCACCCGGTAATGTTTGGGTTTGTTAACGGATTGGCGATTGTGATTTTCATGTCGCAGTTGGATCAGTTTAAAGTGGAAAATGCTTCGGGAATGTTGGAATGGATGACCGGTTCACAGCTTTTTATTATGCTTGGATTAGTAGCGTTGACTATGCTGATAATTTGGGGCTTACCAAGACTGACGAAAAAGATTCCTTCATCTTTGACCGCAATTCTTGTGGTAATTGCTGCTGTGCTGCTGTTGGATATCGATACGAAAACGGTGGGCGACATTGCGAGTATCAAAGGTGGTTTTCCTCCGTTTCATATTCCAGACCTTCCTTTCAATTTTGAGACATTGACCATCATTTTTCCGTACGCACTCATTGTGGCGGGTGTAGGTTTGATTGAAAGTTTATTGACACTCAATTTGATCGATGAGATCACCGAAACACGTGGTTGGGGAAATAAGGAAGCGGTGGCACAAGGAATAGCGAATACGGTGACTGGCTTTTTCTCGGGCATGGGTGGCTGTGCGATGATCGGGCAAAGTTTGATCAATGTGTCGTCAGGAGCAAGAGCGCGTTTGTCGGGCATTGTGGCAGCAGTGATGCTGCTGGTGTTCATCATGTTTGGTTCTGATTTGATTGAACAAGTGCCTATGGCAGCTTTGACCGGCTTGATGATTATGGTGAGCATTGGAACCTTCGAATGGGCGAGTTTGCGCACGTTTGGCAAAATGCCGAAAATGGATGTTTTGGTGATGGTGATGGTCATGTTGATCACAGTATTCCTCCACAACCTCGCTTTGGCGGTATTGATTGGTGTGATCATTTCGGCATTAGTGTTCGCTTGGGAGAATGCCACACGCATCAGAGCTCGAAAATCAATAGATGAAAGCGGTGTGAAGCACTATGAGATTTACGGACCGCTTTTCTTTGGTTCGGTTTCTACCTTCAACGACAAGTTTTATGTGTTGAATGACCCAGACGAAGTCATCATTGATTTTGCTGAAAGTCGAGTGGCCGACATGTCGGGTATTGAGGCGTTGAATAAACTAACGGAGCGTTATTTGAAGGTAGGGAAGAAGGTGCACTTGAAGCATTTGAGTCAGGACTGTAGAAGATTATTGGCCAATGCTGATCAATTGATCGATGTTAACATTTTGGAAGACCCGAGCTATAAAGTTTTGACCAACGCTTAAACTTTTTCGAGTTTATTCCTCTTTTGATATTGGTCTACGGTTTCCTTGGTAATGGATGCCACTAATCCAATGATGAAGGCATCATCTAAAAACCCGAAAGCAGGAATGTAGTCGGGAAAAACATCAACAGGAGAAACGAAATACACAAATGCCGCAATGATCGGAATGATTTCTTTTTTAGAAACGTTGGAAAGATTGCCTTCGATGTAGTCCCGAATCATCGCGTAAAACAACTTGATGTATTTCCATGCCGGCATAACAGATTGCTTTGCGCGCTCTCCCTTCACAATGGCTTCATCTGCAATTACCCTTAATTTTTCAAAATCAGAATGAAGCTCTTCAGCCTTTTCGATAGAAAGGGCAAACATTTTTTTTACTTCCTCAATCTTTTCTTCAACGTGGTTTGCTTCCATGATTTCACAGATTTCAGTACATGATCAATAGTACAATTTTAATTGCTGATTTTATCCGAAACCTAATTGACATTACTCAGATTTGTGATTGATTTTCGAGTTTCTCGGCTATGGATTGAGCGTAGATTGAATAAAGTTTTGGGCATTAGTGAGGTGTGTCTTTTTCTTTTCATCCGACATTCTGTTGAATGAATGTACCATCATGGACATGCGTGGGTTTGAAGCAAAGAAATCTTGGTGTTGATCTATAAACCTCCAGAAAAGTCCATCCCAAATATTCTCCCAATCACCACCTTCATAGTCGCTCATTTTCTTGATGTAGTTTGAACCACCGATGTAGGGTTTTGTGGCGAAGGTTCCACCATCGGCAAACTGGCTCATGCCATAAACATTGGGCACCATCACCCAGTCGTAGGCATCGATGAACAACTCCATGAACCACTGGTATACTTCATCTGGATCAAATTCACAAAGAAGCATGAAGTTGCCCAGCACCATCAATCGCTCAATGTGATGACAATAGCCTGTTTTTAGTACTTTTTTAATGGTCTTGTCAACGGGTTCAATTCCTGTAGTTCCATCGTAAAAGCTTGATGAAATTTTGCGGGTGAAACCCCAATAGTTTTGCGTTCTGGAGTAGCTTCCTTTTACACTGTACATTCCACGAATAAATTCCCTCCAGCCAATGATTTGCCTTACAAATCCTTCCAATGAATTGATGGGAATGTCTTCTTTTTGAGCAAAGGCAATGCTTTTGTCCAACACCTCTCTAGGTAAAAGCAAGCCTGAGTTGAGAAGTGGTGACAATAGGCTGTGGTTGAGGATGCTGTGGTTTTTTACAATGGCGTCTTCATAGGCACCAAAGTCGTAAAAGCGATGCACTAAAAACTGATCGAGCCATGCCTCTGCCTCAGCATGCGTCAAAGGATAAAAAGGAGCGTCCGTCAATTCGCCCAGATTATTTGGGAAATGCTGTTGGGTGTATTCAACCGCTTCTTTCCAATAGCTATTGGCCATTGGCAGCCTCACGGATGGCGGAGTTTTATGCTTTGGGTACTTTTTTCGGTTTTCGGTATCGAAGGTCCATTTCCCACCTATCGGATTTTCCTTTTCATCCATCAGGATGTTCCGTTTTTTGCGCTGTTGCTTGTAGAAAGTTGTTTGAAAAAAGGAGATTTTGTCCGACCTGAAAAATGCGCCCAGGTCTTCTTTTGAATTGAGAAATTGTGGATTGTTGTGCAACACTAACTTAACCTCAGCAATGGCGCTTATTCGTTTTTCCAAACAAAAATCAGTCGGATCAATCGCATGAATTTCATCGGCACCAATGCGTTTTATTTCCTTGCCAAAGTTTCGAATATCCGACAACTCATGCCCAGAGTCGATATAGTGAACGGCAATACCTTTTTCCTCTAGAAAATTCTGATAGTATTTCATACTCGCCCTGTGGAAGGTGATTTTCTGTTTGTGAAAGGAGTATTGCCTAAAAAATAGGTATTCTTCGATCAAGTAAACTTCATTTCCACTGGAAATCAGCGGGCTTTCTGCATACAACTGGTGAGGAAAAATCAGGTTGATGGCCTTTTTCATGGCGTTCAGACGATGCGTTTATTTCGGTTGTTTCTAGTATGGGTTTCTACAATGCGCCTTCCTTCTTTCCTTACCTCTTGGTGCTTTCGAAAGCTCCAGAGCTTGGCTCGCGCTTGCTTGCCGCTTTCTGCAACATCGATCACCGGGGCGGGATAATCATGATTGACTTCCATGAACGATTTGTCCAGTTCGGTCATCAGCCAAGGTTCATGGATAAACTCGGCAGGTACATCGCGTAATTCTTTTACCCACGTTTTGATGAATATTCCATCAGGGTCGTGGTCTTTTGATTGCTTGATGGGATTGTAGATTCTGATGGTATTGATGCCTGTGGTGCCTGCTTGCATTTGAAATTGAGTGTAATGAATTCCAGGCTCGTAGTCGAGAAAGAGTTGGGCCAAGTGGGTGACGCCCGTTTTCCATTCGCAATCGAAGTGATGGGTTAAAACAGATACGAGCATAGCACGCATTCTAAAATTGATCCATCCGGTTTGTTTTAGGCAGCGCATGCAGGCATCAACCAAAGGCAGGCCTGCGGTGCCATTCTTCCAAGCATCAATTAATGCTGCATCGTTGGTGTAAGGCATCAATTCGTAGCCACGATTAACCGATCGAGTTTCGTAATTACACTCTTCTTCAAACTTTTGTATAAAATGACAGTGCCACTTCAGGCGAGTGAGAAATCCATTGAAACTTCTTTTATGGTTGACATAGTTGGGATGATGCTTAACAAACTGATATGCCTGCTTGATACTCATGTTGCCCCAAGCCAGATAAGGTGAGATCCTGCTGCATGATTTCCTACTTTCCAGCGGTTTAGAGATTTTTGAGCTGTAGTCTTTGCCGCGCTCTTCACAAAAAGAGGTAAGGTATTTCCAAGCGAAAGGCTCACCGGGTTGCTGAAAATTTTCGGGATACGCAGTCCAATCCTTCTGCAATGTTAAAGGAAGTGGAAAGGGATTTGTGAAATCTACTTCTTGTGGACTAAATCGATTTTGAATTATTGGTTCATACACATGGGCATACCACTGCTTGTCCCAAACATCTCTATTCTTTATGCCTCGCACAATGCCATCACGCTGAAACTCTTGCCATTCAACTCCTTTATCTTTCAACAGTTGGCCTACTTCTTTATCGCGTTCCCACGTTGCTCTTACGCCAGATTCTTGGTAAGAAAACACATTGTCTATGGTGTATTGCTCCGTCAAATATGAAAATACTTCCTTGGCTTCTGCATGAAAAACGACCACTTCTCGATGAACCGATTTTAACTGCTCGTTCATGCATTGAATGGAGTGAAAAATGAATTGCAGGTGCCTTTGAGAACAATCTTCTCTGCGCATCATGCTCGGCTCGAATAGGTATATTAAGAGATAATCGTTTTCGCTTTGCTCAGCTACAAAAAGCGGCTTGTGATCTTGCGTTCGAAGATCTCTCTTTAGCCAAACGATATTAATTTTCTTGGGAGACACTATTCCTTTGTTGCGATGCGTTTATGAAACAATGGCCTTTACTCAATGTTTTCGATTGAATCAATTCGTTCGGTCAAATTCTTAGCTTTGAAGGAATCGCAGTAAATTGAAAATTAAACCGCTATGAAGTCATTATTTACGCTTGCCGCAGTAATGTTTGTCGCACAAATTACATTGGCTCAGTCGAGTTCAAATTACGAAAAGGTGCTTCCAGGCGTGGTGAAGGTGAGCGATGGATTGTACTACGATCAAACAGAGATCACCAATGTCAATTGGTTGGAATTTCTTTACTGGCAATTCAAGAATTTTGGAGGGCGAGAATCTGCGGCCTATCAAGCCACCTTACCAGATACTGCGCTGTGGTTGGAGAATGGATTGAATGCAGAGCCGTACATGAAGTTTTATCATCGGCATTCAAGTTATAGAGAATATCCAGTCGTAAATGTTACTTGGCAACAAGCTTCAGACTTTTGTTCATGGCGCACAGCCCGAGTGAAGGAATACCTTGAGGTGAATAAAAAAGCAGATGACGCTCCTTATTACTTCGCTTACCGACTTCCTACGTATGAAGAATTTCGGATGATGTATGATGATATTGCCGAATTGCCTGATTTTATAGGTGAAGAGGGAAAGCGAAAGGATAGGGGAAAGGTGAGGTACAACCAGAAACGAAAGCCTATGCAATATGCTGAAGTAGCAGATGAATCTTCTGCAACCGCTGATGTAACTGCCCCCGTGAAAAGCTATTGGCCCAATAGCTTTAGTGTCTACAACATCAAAGGCAACGTGTCTGAATGGTTAGTGGAGGAAAACACCCATGCTGGCGGTTCATGGCAAACACCTTTTACTGCTGATGAGTCGCTCAAGATTATAACAGACAAAGCTTCTCCAGCCATAGGATTCAGATGTGTGTGTGAAGTAGCGGAGGAAGCACCTTAATCGCTATTAACAACTTTCCGAAGATCCTTAAGGATATTCTTGGCCCTGACGCGAATGCCACTCGACTCATCATGGTCCAAGTCTTCAAGCACTAGTATTAATTCTTCAGCGATTTCTCGATAATTCTTGGCAATATTATAAGCAGCTTTCATGGCATGAGCTCGAACGGCTACTGCGTGCATTTGCGATGGAATGATGCGTACTGCTTTATCAAACACATCGCCCTCAAGCTCTTCATGAACAACTAAAAAAGACCATAAACGCCAAACATCGCGCAGCATTCCTTCGTGTTCAAGACATTTAGTAAACTCCCAAAAGAGTCGCTGTTTCACCAAGCCGAGGTGAGAATACTCTTGTAGATAGTGGCTGAGGTTCCAAGTTAAATACCACTTAACAGGGAGTTTCGTTTGCTCCACCACTTGCAAATACTCTTCAAAGTCATAGCCGTGTTTGGCCATTTCCAATACAATGCGTTTTACATTTGCCTTGCTGCGGTCTGCGCCAAGCGATTTTGCTATGTCTATGGCTTTGATCATTACTCAAATTTCAAATGCCTCACCGATCTGCCTTTTTCACGAATCTCTTTCAATGAATCGATGCCAATGCTGATGTGGTCATCCACAAAATCGCGACTCACGATTTTGTCTGAATCGTCTGTTTTTACGCCTTCTGGTATCATGGGTTGATCAGTCACCAAGAGCAATGCACCCACAGGAATATGGTTGGCGAAGCCTACGGAAAACAATGTGGCGGTTTCCATGTCAATGGCCATGGCTCTGATCGTTCTTAAGTATTCTTTGAATTTTTCATCGTATTCCCATACCCTGCGGTTGGTGGTGAAAACGGTTCCTGTCCAATAGTCTTTGTGGTGATCGCGAATGGTTGAAGATACGGCTCGCTGTAAGGTGAAAGCAGGCAAGGCGGGCACTTCAGGCGGAAAATAATCATTGGAAGTTCCTTCACCGCGTATTCCTGCTAATGGCAGAATGAAATCACCGATTTGACTTTTCGATTTCAATCCACCGCACTTGCCCAAGAACAAGACTGCTTTGGGCTTGATTGCACTGAGCAAATCCATTATCGTGGCTGCATTGGGGCTGCCCATTCCAAAATTGATAATGCTCACTCCATCTGCAGTAGCGCTCGGCATGGCCTTGTCTAAACCTTGAACATCGGTATTGTGGATCTTTGCGAAACGCTCCACATAATTATCGAAATTGGTTAAGAGGATGTATTGCGAAAATGATTCAAGTGAAACACCAGTATATCTTGGAAGCCAATTGTTTACGATTTCTTGTTTTGTTTTCATTGTTTCGAAAATTTCCGTATTGAAGTTCCTTGATCATAGCGAAGGTACAGTGGTTTATCTGAACTGCATTGAGGAAATGGCCCCATGGTTCAAATTAAAAAATATCGATCAAATCGGGTGATGTATTAAATTCGGCATCATGTTATACAATGCTCTTAAACCACTTGTTAAGCTTTCCATTCAAGGTTTTTTTAGAGATATTCATTTCATAGGTAAGGAGAATTTGGAACTGGATGGAGCCATATTGGTGTCAAATCATCCCAGTGCGCTGATGGACCCTATCGTAATTGCAGCCTTCTCAAAAAAGAGATTGTCTTTTATTGCAGGAGCCGAGTGGTTTGGAAGTGGAATTAAGGATTGGATTTTTAAGAAACAGTTCAACATGATTCCTGTGCAGCGGCCATGGCTGGTGAAAAATGGCGAAAAGGTGAGTAATAAAGACATGTTTGAAGCCTGCTATAAAAGCTTGGATGAAGGAAAGCGCATCATTATTTATCCTGAAGCGAGCAGCTTGACAGTGCCTTGGATACGTGAGTTAAAATCGGGTGCGGCAAGGATTAAAATTGGTGCAGATCACTACATGAAGGGCAACAAAGTGACGAAGATTGTTCCCATTGGAATGAATTATGCCAATGCACATCGCTTTCACAGCGACCTATTAGTGAATGTGGGCAAACCAATTGATTTTGGTGAAATCCTTACTGATCAAAGCATCGATGACAAAGAGCGTTCAGATCGAATGACAGAAGTTATTCGAAAGGAAATGAAAGCCCAAGTGTTGCATATTGAGTATCAAGAAGATCTTTTGGTGATTAAAAATGTGCTCAAGTTGCTCTCAGATATTTTGATGAAGGATTTAAATATTTCGGAGGGAGATATTGCCGGAACCTTTCGGGTAAAGAAGGATATCATTTCATCCGTTGAATACTTCAAGGCTCAGAAATCAGAAGCGATGGGCAAACTTGGAGAGCGACTGAGTAATTACATAAAAGGCTTTGAAGAAGAGGGGTTTAGGCGCTTTAATCCATTCGAGAAAAGTAGTGCCTTAGTCGTCAGAACCATCTTAATCATGCTTTTCGGATTTCCCATTTTCATAGTGGGCGCAGTAATGAACATCATTCCATTTGCTATCTCAAAGTGGGCCTTCCAAAAGTTCTTGCTCGAGAAAGTTTCGGGCGAAACCAAGCAAGGAGCTGTTCATCCTGCTTTCGCAGGTTCGTTTGCTTATGCTGTGGCATTGGTGGTGTTTTTATTGTGGTATATTCTCATATCCATTATAGTTACAAACCTCTATATGGCCTTGGTTTCTATTCCTGTAGCATTGTTTGTTGGTTATCAAACAGGTAGGTATGCTATTCGCTATGTGCGTTTATTTCGAAAGTTGATGAAGATTTGGCGTTGGAGCAGACTGAAAAGAAATGACCCGGCCAAGGTTGACTACTTGCTAGCCGAGCGAGAGGCCATCATAAAGGAGCTGATGGAATTGAGAAAAGACTACGAAAAAGCCCTTGCTTAGTCGAGTTTACTGATGTTTTTCAGATTGAGTTTGTCAATCATATCAATGCTTACCGGGTCTGAGTATGGCCCGTATGTATTCACCAGAAATCCCTTTGATCCATTATTAGTGCTGACAAGAAAAACTTGAATGACTCCCTCGTCCTCCAAAATCTCTTCATTGGATTCAATTTCAAAATCGAAAGTGTCGAATTGCTTTTTGGTTTCAATATCTGTTATGGTATCAAAGCTTATGTTGAATTCTTGCGTAAAGCCTTGCTGCTTGTAATACGCAATGGCCTTATCAAAGCTTTTGAAATTTTTCATTACAATAAAAGGAACATCTCGATGAATTGTTCATTGGGTTGAGTAAAGTGTGATTAATAAACTGCTTGTCTTCGAAAAGTCCCGCCTATGGCGGTACCCTGCGCCATCGCTGAAGCTAGGGCGTAAGCGATCAGACTGACGCTGACATCTTGCTTAACCATGAACGACAAACCACCAACCACGAACCTTGAACCACTAACCCGCTCGACTTCGACTCCGCTCAGCCTTCGCTTAATGACCAGCAAAATATCAATGCTTCTGACGCTATCATTTAGTATCGGGTCAATGAACCACGAACTATGAATTATAAATCATCAATCATTAATCGACTTCCTAACCTCGAACCTCTCAACGATCAACCGCCAACACCGTGTTAACAACTATTCGAACTACAGTGAGTACTTTGAATTGGTCGACTCAACTTTGTATTCATGTCAGCACTAACCGTTGTAGCAATAATAGGCGCATACTTTGCACTCCTAATTCTGATCTCTTTTTTGACGGGTAAAGACGATTCAAATGCTGCTTTCTTCAGAGGGAAGCAACAATCTCCTTGGTTTGTAGTGGCGTTTGGAATGATAGGTGCGTCATTGAGTGGAGTTACCTTCATTTCTGTGCCTGGCTGGGTAGCCACGAGCCAGTTTAGCTACATGCAGATGGTGATGGGCTATATGGCGGGTTATTTAGTCATTGCAACCGTGCTCATGCCGCTGTATTATCGATTAAATCTCACATCAATCTACGGTTATTTAGAGCAGCGCTTTGGCTTTTGGAGTTATAAAACGGGAGCATTCTATTTTTTGTTGTCGCGTGTTATTGGAGCATCTTTTAGGCTTTACCTTGTTGCCATAGCGCTTCACATTGCTGTATTTGAGCCGATGAACCTGCCTTTTTGGTTGGCCGTGTTGGTGGCTGTTGTTTTGATTTGGGTGTACACTTTTCGCAGTGGAATCAAGACCATCATTTGGACCGATACACTCCAAACCGCATCGATGCTTTTGGCTGTGATTGTGACAATTTTTGTGATCAAAGATTCCATGGACTGGGGTGTGGGTCAAATGACTTCGGCCATTGCCCAATCCGATTATTCTCAAGTGTTCTTTTTCGATGATTGGAACGACAGTAAGCACTTTGTAAAGCAGTTTTTAGCCGGTATGTTCATCACCATTAGCATGACAGGGCTAGATCAAGACATGATGCAGAAAAACCTGAGCTGTAAAAACATTGGTGAAGCGCAGAAAAACATGTTTTGGTTTAGCGCAGTGCTGATCATAGCCAACCTGCTTTTTTTGTCTTTAGGGGCAATGCTTTATCTGTATTCAAGTCACATAGGATTTGATGCTGCAATTTCTGGTGATAAGTTGTATCCTTCGTTGGCCCTGGGCGGAGAATTGGGCACTCTAGCTGCCGTTTTATTCATAATTGGTTTGGTAGCTGCGGCTTATTCAAGTGCGGATAGCGCGCTTACAGCACTTACTACATCGTTTTGTGTCGACTTTCTTGGTATGGACAAGCAAGAGAAATCCAGTGATAAGAACACACGAAAAATCGTTCATATCGCCTTTTCAATGTTGTTGTTCATTGTGATTATGATCTTCAAGTCGGTTAATGACGACAGTGTGATTTCTGAACTTTTTAAAGTGGCAGGGTTTACATACGGACCGCTCCTCGGCTTGTATGCATTTGGCTTATTTACTAAAAGAAGCGTAAAAGATAGATTAGTGCCTTTTGTGGCTATCGCGGCACCGTTGCTTTGTTATGTGCTGCAGCAGAACAGTGAAGTTTGGTTCAATGGATATAAGATCGGCTTTGAACTCTTGTTGATCAATGGCTTGCTTACCACTTTTTTACTCTTCCTAATCTCTTCTCGCAATGGCGCGCAGTAGCGTCTTCGGCTTGTAGGTGGCCAATTTCTTTCGCTTGAACCCAATAGTCACAAGCCAAGTCTTTCTCGTTCAGGTTGAAATAGTTAACCCCGATGTTGTATAATGCGGCAGGATAGTTTTTGTCGCCAATATTGATTTCACGCAAAAGGGAATTACTCTCTGCATAAAGCTTTTGTTGCATTAAGGCATTGGCGCGCGCTATTTTGATATCCGTGTCATTGGGTGAAAGCTCCAATGCTTTTCCGAAAAACATGGCTGCATTTGAGAAATTATCGGTGTAGAAACTAGCCAATCCAGCATTGTAATAGGCGAGGGGTTGATTTTGATCGATCTCAAGCGATTTCTGGAATCCATTGATGGCCAGTGGATAATTCTGAAGCCACATGTGTGAAAGGGCTAAGTATAACCAAGCTTGGGCGTGGTCTCGTATTTTAGTGTGTTCGCTGAGATGTGCGATGGCTCCGTTGTAATCATGTTGTTTGAAGCGCACAATTCCTTTCAAGTATTCAGCTTCACCACAAATGCGATTCAAACTGCAAAACGAGTTTAAGTCAACCATGGCCGGGTCATAGTCTCCACGTTCTATTTTGAGTTTTGCCCGCTTCAGATAGAGCTCTGCCTGATCAGGCTTTTTGCTTATGTATTTATTGAGTTGCTTTATCGCTTTTACCGTGTCGCTTGCTGCAAGTGATTTATCCACTTTGATTAAGTATTTGCTTTGAGCAAAACCCATCGAAGTTGTTACAATCAAAATGGAGATTAAAAACAGAATTCTTCGAATCATAGTGCGATATTCAGAAAAATAGTTGGCATCACAGCAATCTCACCTTCAAATTTGAAACGGTATAGTCTGTAACCTTTATGCGCTGTCCTTTTTCGATAAATCCTGTTTCTGACGCAGCGTCATAAATGCGATTGTTGATTTCTACTTTACCACTAGGCATCATGTCTGTGTATGCGATTCCCTCACTACCGATCAAACCGGCATCCTCATGGCTCGCGCTGGTGTATCCCTGCGATTTCTCTTGCACCGTATTGAGAACCAGACTTGAAAAGGCATTGGTTTGAAAAAGTTTTACCGCCAATAAAATTGAGCCGGCAACAGAAACCGTTGAAGCAATAATGGAAATAAGAAACGAGCGCACCAATACGCTCATGTCTACAGGACTGAAATCAAAGCCAACATTTCCCACCATGGCAAGTGCCAAAGCAGTAACGGTGAGTGCTATACCCGCTATTCCTGCTACTCCAAAGCCTGGAATGACAAAGAGTTCAATGGCGATGAGAATGAGCCCAACAATGAATACAATGATTTCCCAGTTTTCAGCAAGACCTTCTAGGTAGAGTGGGGCAAAATATAAGATAGCGGCCGCCACAGCAGCAATTATTGGAAAACCTAGTCCAGGAGATTGCAGCTCAAAATAGATCCCACCAAAAATGACCAATATCAAAACGCCACTAATGGCGGGGTTGATCAACCATCCAATGATTTGGTCAGTAGTGGTTAGTCGTTGTTTTACTACCGTGTATTCTGTTATACCTGAATGCGCTAGTGCTTCAGCCATTGTGTTGAATTCCCCATCACAAAATCCATATTCTATGGCTTCATTCACGGTTAATGTGATCACTTTTCCTTTTTCACTCACGCCCTCTATTTCTTTATCAGGATCAACCATGCCTTCAGCTATATCAGGATCACGGCCATTTTCTTCAGCAGTAGCGCGCATCTTTTTGCGCATGTAGCTTTGGTATTTATCAGGTACAGGTGAACCACTTTGATCGACAACAGTAGCTGCTCCTATGGTTGACCCTGGTTGCATAAAAATACTGTCGCATGCAATGGAAATCAATGCTCCAGCAGAGGCAGCATTGTTTTGGATAAGCACAAACACAGGGATTTTCGATTGAAGGATTTTAGTGCGGATGGAATCGGCAGCATCCACCGCACCGCCATATGTATTCATATGGATGAAGATGACATCTGCTCCAATTTCATGGGCTTCTTCCATGGCAAGTTTTGTAGTACGCCAAACGGGAGCGGCAATTTCTTCTTTGATTTCGAATTGATAAACAGTTTTTGGCCCTGAATCATCTTGAGCAAAAAGACTCATGCTAATCAGGAGTGCGCAAAAAAGATAAACGGCATTTTTCATGATGCCATAAATGTATGCTTGATTCATTTAATCGGATGGTTGACATGAGAAATAGTTTCTCAACAACGACAATATCGATGAAAGGAAGAATTTATTCAACAATCAAACTACTCTGATCAAAGTATTTGTCATCCAATGAAAATGAAACGTGATAAACGCCTGTGCTCAAGTCACCTGCCTCAAATAGCTGAACTCTATTATCACCCTTATTGATCACATTTATCACCAAGTCCCTTACAATTCGTCCCTGAGCGTCCATTACCAATATGGCTCCCTTACCTGCTAATGGCGATGTAATGTGAACGCTTACCTTTCCGCTTGAAGGATTTGGAAATAGCTCAGCACTGAAACCATGACGGCCGTTGATTGGCTGGTTGCCATTGGTGTTAGTCGGAATGAGCCAAACTTTGAACATGGACTCATCTGCAGATGTTTGCGATGTGGTATTGTTGGAGAATGGATTTGTACTTGATGATTTGATGCCGCCATATATATATCCGATCATCAAAGAATCGTCAATGGTTTCACCAATGGCAATGACTTCATGATCGCTCATCAATAAACTCTCAACAGGAATAAACTCGGATCCGGCACCCTGTAAATTGGGCATTTCGATAGGTAAGTTGTATTCTGTTAATTGATTGGATGAGTTTCTGCTGACTCTGGAAATGGTCTTGACGAATGGAACTTGGTCGTCCTGAATCAAAACTTCATTGTCATAATGATATTGACTCATTCCTCCGAAAAACAAGCTGTGGTTGGCATGATTCACCGTGTCGTAGAGCGTTGCGGAGGCAGAATGATAATTGGATAAGTATTGATTGAATGAAGTTTGAGCCGTTATGCCGCTGGATGTAATATCAACAGGATACAAATATGGTAAGTCTACATTCACTTGAAACACACCTGATGAAATGGTGTAGCCACGCGATCCATCTGGAAAAACTTGCGGGATGAGGTTGTAATCCCTGCGGTGAAGATTCACGCCATCTACGATTTCGGAATAGGAATGAATAATGGGCGATGTGCTGCTGTTATTAACTTTAAAACTGCGAATAGAATTGGTATATGATTGAACATAGGTGTTGTGCCCCATAGGATTGTAACGGCCGTCAAATTTATGTCCGCCAACCAGTATTAAATCATTGTCCATTTCAGCCAAATGGCCACCTGTAACAGCCATTCTAACATCCTCAATTTGCTTGATATAGCTTGCTTTGGTTTGATTACTAATGATGGCATCAATAGTTTGACTTACAATTACCGTAGTGAGGTAAGGAAATGTAATATGGTCTGTTTGGCTTGCGCTGTATGCGTACCCACCTGCGATGTAAAGCGTGTCTTCTATTTGATGAAAGCACATATTGGTGGATTGCAATTGCTCTTTGATGGATGGATTAAGTTCACTCATGTTTGCATACCAAACTTGGTTCGAATTCGGGTCAATCACCATCATCTCTGTATTGTTGTCCGATTCTGGAAATGCATTAAAGGGTTGTCGAGCATGAATTCCATCTTTTCGTCCTCCTATTATTAACCATTTATCATTTTGTTGAGCGAAGGCATACGAGTGTGTGCCGTTTAGGTTTTCAATAGATACGGGCTCGATATGAACTTCGAAATTGAAAGGCTGCGCTAGGCTAATATTGGCCCACATGATAGCAACAAGGGTTATTAGTTGTGGTTTCATTCAACGAAGATATCTCAGAGAAGGGGCAGTAGGTGTGATTCTAGTTACACACAAAAAAAGCCCCATCCTAGGATGAGGCTTTCTACAAATCGTTGAGAAATTACATTATTCGACAATGAGTCTTCGCGTTACCGATTCGCTATTTGTAAGCACTTTCACAATGTAAGTTCCAGAAGCAAACTCAGTTGTATTCACATCTAGACGATTACTTGCAGGAAGATTGTTGTAAATCATCTTACCAGTTAAATCAAAGATTTGAACTTCAGTGATGTTTGTACCTTCAGA
>Ga0181601_10002271_pt1 | contig 16445 bp, 14 predicted proteins | sample 041ome_8_FD_133020 | JGI IMG/M metagenome (GOLD analysis project Ga0181601, IMG submission 133020) | Coastal salt marsh microbial communities from the Groves Creek Marsh, Skidaway Island, Georgia - 041407BS metaG (megahit assembly) | ecosystem: Environmental > Aquatic > Marine > Intertidal zone...
CTGATCAGGTGCGTTGCGCGATTTGATGATAAATTCATCATTTCCCGCCACTTTCAAACGTGTGCGGAAGATATCACCCATGTAGATGAATTCCATGACCTCGGCCTTTAGCAGGTGCGCATCGGGGCTTAGACGTTCTTTGTGGAACTCAACACGTTCCGGGCGGATTGAAACGCGTGTGCGTTGTCCTGGTGCCGAAACGTTCACGGGTTTACAATCGATCAAATCACCGCTGTCCAACTGAACAAGCGCGCGACCATTTTGAATTTCCCGTACAACACCTTCAAGCGTGTTATTTTCGCCAATGAATTGCGCGACAAAGCTGTTTTCGGGCTCTTCGTACAGAACATCAGGCGCAGCAAGCTGTTGGATGCGGCCGTCGTTAAACACCGCAACACGATCTGACATGGTCAACGCTTCGGTTTGGTCATGTGTCACGTAGACGACGGTAATGCCCAAGTTATGCGCCAAGTTTGTAATTTCAAACTGCATCTTTTCGCGCAACTGTTTGTCCAACGCGCCCAACGGTTCATCCATCAAAACAAGTTCCGGTTCAAACACCAGCGCGCGCGCCAAAGCGATACGCTGCTGTTGTCCGCCAGATAGCTGCGCAGGGCGACGGCCGCCAAAAGCACCCATTTCTACCATGTCCAGCGCACGCTTTACTTTTGCTTCGCGCTCAGACTTGCCGATTTTGCGAACCTCAAGAGGGAACGCAAGGTTTTCAGCGATGGTCATGTGGGGAAACAACGCATAGTTTTGAAAAACCATACCAATGCCGCGTTTGTGTGGCGGAATATTGTTGATCGAAATACCGTCCAACAAAATGTCGCCGTGCGTCGCCGTTTCAAACCCCGCAAGCATCATCAAACAAGTGGTTTTCCCAGACCCTGATGGGCCCAGCATCGTAAGGAATTCGCCCTTGGGCATTTCGAGATTCAAATCTTTTACGACCAGCGTCTCGCCATCGTAACTTTTTTGTACGCGATCAAATTTTACGAACGCGTCAGTAGACGTATCTAATGCCAAAATTGGCTCCCCGCATTGTTTGTTCTTCTTTTTGGATCTATTTTAACCACATCAGAAAAGGGATTAGCAACCAGATTACGGCATTTTTCCAAATTTTTGCGCCAAATCCGTTAAATAAGGAAATTCGCCGCAACTTTGAAAGAAATGTAGTCAAAAATCTTGTTCACTCCCCGTGTGACTCTATGAATTTCCTGTTGCTGGTTAGTTAAAAACTGCCTCAATCGCAGATTTGGTTTTTGCGACAATTTCGTCAGCCTCTGATTCTGTAAGGCAGAACGGAGGAGCGAATCCCAAGATGTCGCCCTGCGGCATTGCGCGGCCAATGACACCTTGATCCAACAACGCGGCGGCGATGGATGGGCCTGTTTTTGCTGACGGATCGCAAAGTGTGCGCGTCTCTCGGTCTGAGACAAACTCGATTGCGCAAAGCATACCTTCACCACGGATTTCGCCAACGTTCGGATGGTTGCCAATCGCGTCATGCATTTGCGCGTTCAGATACGCGCCAACTGATTTCGCGTTTTCAATGAGCTTGAGGTCATCCAGAACCTTGAGGTTTGCAACACCAGCTGCAGTACCAATTGGGTGGGCTGAATATGTCCAACCGTGGCCGATTGGACCATTCTCATCCGTCCCCTGTTCCAGTACCGCCCACATCTTTTTACTGACGATGGATCCAGACAGCGGCGCATAAGCGGATGTCAGGCCTTTGGCGATGGTGATAAGATCCGGTTTTAATCCATAATGCTGCGATCCAAACATGGATCCCAAACGGCCAAAACCTGTCACCACCTCGTCTGCGATCAAAAGGATATCGTGTTTTTCTAAAATGGGCTGGATTGCATCCCAATATCCCGCAGGCGGCGGAACAATCCCGCCTGTTCCCAGAACGGGTTCGCCAATAAATGCGGCGATGGTGTCCGCGCCTTCGCGGTCTATCAATGCTTCAAGTTCGGCGGCGCAATGTGCGACAAACGCAGCTTCAGACATCGAGGTGTCTTGGCGGCGGAAATAATAAGGTGCTTCGGTGTGGATGACTTGCGTCAACGGCAAGTCAAATTTTTTGTGAAACAGTTCAAGTCCGGTCAGGGACCCGGTCATCAAGCCCGACCCGTGGTATCCACGCCAGCGGCTGATAATTTTCTTTTTTTCGGGGCGGCCAAGGATGTTGTTGTAATACCAAACCAATTTGATGTTGGTTTCATTCGCATCAGAACCAGACAGGCCATAGTACACCTTGCTCATGTGATCAGGGGCGCGATCCAGGATCATTTTAGACAGCGTAATCGATGCCTCGGTGCCGTGGCCGACGTACGAATGATAATAGGCAAGTTCTTTGGCCTGTTTGGCGATGGCCTGGGCGACCTCTTGCCGTCCATAGCCGATATTGACGCAATACAGGCCAGCAAATCCATCCAGCAAACGATTCCCATCACGGTCGACGATATGACACCCCTCGGCGCCGGTGATAACCCGATGGGGAATGTTGCCGCGGGCGAATTCTGCCAAGTGAGTCGATGGATGAAAAAACGTTTCGCGATCCCATTGTTCTAACAAATCATTTTTCATGCCGAGTCTCCTGTATCTTGTGATATGTACACAACACATTCATTTTTGATCGTCAAGCCATCATATATTCGTATAAAATTTGCGAATATAACGATTGCGACGCCATAATGTCGAATTCCGTATTGCCAAGATGTATACAAATGGCATGCTTCACCCAAAATAGGGAGAGTTTGATGATTAAAAAATATATTCCGTTTTCCGACGCTGAATACAGCCGTCGCTTGACCAAAACACGTGCCGCAATGGCGGCAAAAGGCATCGATACATTGTTTGTCACAGATCCCTCTAACATGGCGTGGCTGACAGGGTATGATGGCTGGTCTTTTTATGTGCATCAGGGTGTGATCATGTTTGCAGATCAAGACCCCGTTTGGTGGGGCCGACGTCAGGATGCCAACGGTGCAATTCGCACCGTTTGGATGACCAATGACCGTGTCCATGGGTATGCTGACAATTATGTCCAATCCACCGAACGTCACCCGATGCAAGATCTTGCCAAACATCTGCGAGAGTATGGCGCAAATGGGCGTATTGGCGTCGAAATGGACAACTATTACTTTTCTGCCAAGGCGTTTGAAACACTGGTGTCTGAAATGCCAGACATTGAATTTGTGGACGCGACCGCTTTGGTCAATTGGCAGCGGGGCGTGAAATCAAACGAAGAGCTAGCGTTCATGGAAAAGGCCGCCGCCATTTCTGAAAAGATTGTTGATGGTCTGCTAGAGCGCGTTGAACCCGGCATTCCTAAGAACGACATCGTCGCCGAAGTTTACGCGGACGCGGTCCGTGGCGTAGATGGTGCATGGGGTGATTATCCTGCCATTGTACCGCTTTTGCCGTCAGGGACGGATGCCTCTGCGCCTCATTTAACTTGGGATGGTCGTCCCTTTGCAACGGGCGAAGCGACGTTTTTTGAAATCTCAGGCTGTTACCGGCGTTATCACGCACCGTTTTGCCGAACAATTTTCTTAGGCACACCGCCCGATGATTTGAAGCGCGCCGAAGCGGCCTTGGTCGAAGGCCTTGAGGCGGGTTTGGACAAAGCTCGCGCTGGCAATCGGGCTTGCGACATCGCCAATGCTCTTGCGGCTCCGCTTGAACGCGCAGGTATCGAACGCGGCGCACGGTGTGGGTATCCAATCGGTATCAGTTATCCGCCAGACTGGGGCGAGCGAACCATTTCATTGCGTTCCGAGGATCAGTCTATTCTAGAGCCTGGTATGACATTCCACTTTATGCCAGGCTTGTGGATGGATGATTGGGGACTTGAGATTACGGAATCTATCGTTATCACCGAACATGGACCTGCTCGGACCCTGTGTAACCGACCACGAAAGATGTTTGTAAAACCATGACCGATCTTGCATCAACCAAAGCTATTTTGCGCGATTTGATCGCTTTTCCAACTATTTCAACAGACAGCAACCTTGCGATGATTGATCACATGGCGGCCTATCTGTCTGATTTGGGGGCCAAGGTTGATGTGTTTCATGACGAAACGGGTGCGAAAGCCAACCTGTTTGCAACGCTGGGGCCAGATCGCGCGGGCGGTCTGGTTCTGTCGGGGCATTCGGACGTTGTTCCTGTCGCAGATCAAGATTGGGCCAGTGATCCGTTCAAGATGGATGAACGCGATGGCAAACTCTTTGGTCGTGGGACATGTGATATGAAAGGCTTTATTGCGGCCGCGCTTGCAATGGCACCTGAATACGCCAAACTCAATCTAAAGCGTCCAATCCATTTTTCATTCACTCATGACGAAGAAACAGGATGCCTTGGCGCCTCTGCCATGATCCCTGAATTGGTCAAGCGCGGTTATAAACCCGCGATGGCCGTAATTGGCGAGCCGACCGAGATGCGCATTATCGAAGGACACAAAGGGTGTTGTGAATACACCACGACCTTTCATGGCCTTGCGGGGCATGGATCGTCACCAGATCTGGGTGTCAACGCGGCGGAATATGCCGTGCGCTTTGTCGCATGCCTTATGGAATTGCGCGAAGAGATGAAAACGCGCACCCCGGAAAACAGCCGCTTTGAACCACCTTGGACGACGATGAATATTGGGGGTCTGCGGGGCGGTGTGGCCCATAACGTTATCGTGTCAAAGGCTGAGGTCGACTGGGAATTTCGACCGGTCCAAAAATCCGACTTTGATCATATGAAATCAGCGATCAATTCATATGTCACTGACACTCTTTTACCCGCAATGCGCGCCGTACACCCCGATGCTGACATTCACACCCAAACAATAGGCGAAGTTGACGGGCTTGAACCGATGGATGACAACGCCATAAAGGATCTCGTCATGCACCTCACTGGCGCGAATACCGCCGATGTTGTCCCCTTTGGGACCGAAGCTGGTTTGTTTCAATCCATTGGTATGTCTGCGATCGTTTGTGGTCCCGGCAGTATCGCACAAGCGCATAAGGCTGATGAATATGTTGCTCTCGATCAACTTGACGCGTGTCTTACGATGCTGCGCGGGTTGGGGCAGAAAATGACCTGATGTTGGAAACGACCGCGCAACGCAACCAAAAGCTCTACGCGCAACTACGCGATCGCATTTGCATGCTTGATTATCCGCCCGAAACCCGTCTGTCAGAAGAGGTGCTTGCAGCGGAATTTGGCATCTCACGCACACCCCTGCGTCGTGTTTTGGCACGGCTTGAAGATGAAGGTTTGGTGCAATCTATTCACGGCGTCGGCACACTTGTCACCGATGTTGACATTTATGAAATGCAGCATGTCTATGACTTGCGGATGGAACTTGCGCAACTGATCGGGATATTGGATCCGATCGCAATAGATCAACCCGTTATCTCCCAAGCGCGTCACTACCAAAATCGCGCGATTGACCTTGAAAAAAGACCCGATGCGCGCGCGTTTGCACGGCTCAATATGGATTTTTTTGACTTTGGCCTGTCACTTAGCAACAATCAGCCCCTCCGCGATGTCTCTGAGCGCTTGTATTATAAAACGGCCCGGATTTGGCTAAAGTCGATTACAAAACTTGATTTGGTAAACGAAATCGCGATTTTTAAACGCGAAATCGATGAAACAACGCATGCCATCGAAAACGGTGATGCGGCTGCGGCCGGTCTTATCCGGCGCGCCCATATTTCGATGTGCGTACATCGGCTAAAGCATTCGAACACACCCTAATCCTGATTTTCTGTCTGAAAATATCCTGGGGTTTGGGGCAAAGCCCCAAGCAGGCGCTGATCGATTTCGCAAACAGTATTTGTCTTTCACCGCGACGCAGCATATATATTGCGCGTGCAGCATAGCTAGGCTGGAGGGTGCCTGTGTACATCTGTGAAACAAAAGAGCATCTGCGCGAGGTTATGTCATCGTTCAAGGCAAAAGGCTCGGTTGGTTTGGTGCCCACCATGGGATATTTGCACGATGGACATATGACATTGGTTCGTACGGCAGCCAACGAAAACGATGCTGTTGTTGCCTCTATTTTCGTCAATCCCACACAATTCGGATCACAAGACGACCTGGAAAAATACCCGCGCAATATGGAGCGTGATTTGATGATGTTGCGCGATGCGGGTGTTGCGGCGGTTTTCACACCGACCCCTGAAGTCATGTACCATCCGGATCGACAGACGATTGTGGAAACGACCGATCTTGCCAATAAACTCATGGGGGCGCTGCGGCCAGGTCATTTCCGTGGAGTTGCAACGGTTGTCACCAAATTGTTCAATCTCTTTCAGCCGGATCGTGCTTATTTTGGTGAAAAAGATTATCAGCAGCTTGCAGTTATTCGGACAATGGTGCGGGATCTCGATATTCCCGTGATCATTCGCGGCGTCCCAACAGTCAGAGAGGCCGATGGTCTGGCCATGTCGTCGCGGAACGCTCGCCTAACTGAGCGCGCGCGCGCTGCGGCCCCCGTTTTATGGCAGAGCTTTCAACGTGCCAAAGAATTATTGGCGACAGGGGCCAAAGCAGCCACATTGCGTCAGGCGATATGGGATATGATAGCGCAAGAGCCTTTGGCGCGCGTAGAAAGCGTCGACATCCAGGACGCCGCTACGCTCGCGCCAGTTGATGGCCCCATCACCAGTGATATTGTTATTTTGCTTGCCGTCACATTTGATCCTGTCTTGTTGATAGATCAATGTGTTTTTAAAGTCGCAAAGGAGACATCATGAGCGCCCAAGCCCCCATTCGCCGAATTTCGGCGCCACAGATCAAGGCGAGAAAAGGCGGTGATCCGATCGTTTCCTTGACATCTTATCATGCGCATACTGCAGCAATCGTTGATCGCTATGCTGATTTCATTCTGGTTGGCGACAGTTTGGGTATGGTGATGCATGGTATGGAATCCACCGTTCCTGTGCCGCTTGATTTGATGATCATGCATGGTCGCGCAGTGGTCCGTGGGACCAAGCGTGCCTTGATTGTTGTCGATATGCCCTTTGGAACATACGAAGAAAGTCCACAGATTGCCTTTCGAAATGCGGTGCGTATCATGAAAGAAACCAACTGCGGTGCTGTAAAACTAGAAGGCGGCGCACGGATGGCGGAAACGATCCACTTTTTGGTGGAACGCGGTATTCCGGTGATGGGGCATATTGGATTGACGCCCCAATCGACCAATACACTGGGTGGGTTTAAAACCCAAGGCCGTGATGAGGATGGATGGCATCTGCACGAAGCGGACGCGCGCGCCGTTCAAGATGCAGGGGCATTTTCGATTGTTTTGGAGGGCATGGTCGAACCGTTAGCCGCAAAAATCACCAAAGAGATTTTAATTCCCACGATTGGCATCGGTGCATCCGTTGAATGCGACGGACAGATTTTGGTGTTAGAAGATATGTTAGGACTAAATCCAAATCCGCCAAAGTTTGTTAAAACCTATGGCAATTTGTTAGAAGGTATTGAAACAGCGGTTGCCGGTTACGCCGCAGATGTAAAATCGCGCGCGTTTCCAACAGAGGCGCAGGTGTATCGTAATAAAAAATAGTTTCGAATTGCTGCGCAATCCGACAAACGCGCGGACCTACGGTCCGCGCGTTTTATTTTAACTGATTTGCAAAACTAAAAGCCGGATCGAAGTTTGCTTAGGCACTTTCCCATAAGCCATCCGCCTGCACACGTTCCATCGCTTGATCCAGTGATTTGCGGGCGCGTTCGATAAGCAAATCAATTTCATTATTTGAGATGATTAAGGGTGGTGAAATGATCATACGATCACCAACATGACGCATGATCAGGTTATTGGCAAAACAATGTTCGCGGCAGACATATCCTACGGTGCCGGCGTCGGCCTTGAATTTGGCACGTTTTACTTTGTTTGGGGTCAAAGCTATTGAGCCCATCATACCAACGATCTTGGCCTCACCCACCATGGGATGATCTGTCAGCGATTCCCATCGTTCTTTTAGATAGGGCGCAGTGGTCTCACGCACTTTTTCAATGATACCTTCCTCTTCGATGATGCGTAGGTTTTCATTGGCAACGGCGGCTGCGACGGGGTGCCCATTATAGGTGTAGCCATGGTTGAATTCATCCCCTCCAATCACCGCGGCCACTTCGTCACAAACGATTGAACCACCGATCGGTTGATAGCCCGAACTTAGACCTTTCGCGATCGTCATGATATGCGGTTTAATTGCCAAAGTCTGTGATCCGAACCAATTCCCTGTGCGTCCAAATCCGCAGATCACTTCGTCTGCGATCAGCAGGATTTCGTATTTGTCGCAGATCCGTTGGATTTCGGGCCAATATGTATCAGGCGCAACAATGACGCCGCCTGCGCCTTGGACGGGTTCAGCGATAAACGCGGCGACGCGATCTTCTCCAACTGATTGGATTGCATCTTCTAATTCGCGCGCGCGGGCGATCCCAAACTCTTCTGGCGTCAAATCGCCGCCTTCGGCCCACCAATTGGGTTGATTGATATGGTGGATGTCAGGGATCGGCAGGCCACCCTGTTCGTGCATCGCCGACATTCCGCCCAACGAGCCGCCACCAATTGTCGAACCGTGATAGGAATTCTTGCGGCTGATGATGATATTTTTGGATGGTTTGCCCTTGAGCGCCCAATAGTGACGCACCATGCGGATGTTTGTATCATTGGCCTCGGATCCTGATCCCGCATAAAACACATGGTTCAGATCACAGGGTGCAAGACGCGCCAAACGTTCCGATAATTCAATTGCCGGGATGTGCGTGGTTTGAAAAAACGTGTTGTAATACGGCAAATCACGCATTTGCTGTGCTGCCACGTCAGCCAATTCCGTGCGGCCATAGCCAATGTTTACACACCACAGCCCCGCCATTGCATCAAGGATCTCATGCCCGTCTGAATCATAGATATACACACCCTGTGCGCTGGTTATGACGCGTGCGCCTTTGTTTGCCAGTTGGCTTTGCGTTGTGAACGGGTGCATGTGGTGTGCCGCGTCACGGCGTTGCAATTCAGCAGTCGGAAAAGCGTTTCCTAGATGTGACATATTCATATCCTGTTGGGGCCGCTTTAGAGGCAGCGATCAGATTTCCCTCAGAATATGATCAAATTTTTCAATGTCAATCGAATCAAATCATTTTTCTTTTTGGTGCAAAGCGAGTGCAACCTGGTCCATTCCTTGAATCACATCGGCTGCCATTGCTTCGGATGCGGCGCGGGCATCTTTGCTTGCCATGGCATCAATCGCCTGCTTGTGTTGATCAACAAGGTTTTGGGTGCCCAAACGTCCACAAACCACGCGCAATGAAGGGCCATATCGTAGCCATAATCCATCTGCCAAATGGGTCAGGATAGGTGCATTTGCCATGCGATATAAGGCCTTGTGGAATTCATAGTTGTGCCTGAGGTAGGTGCCGACATCCCCCCTTAGAATGGCGCCATCTAAGGCCGCATCTATGGTGCGCAGATGGGAAATATCCTCTGGTGTGGCGCGTTGCGCAGCCAAAAAAACAAGCTGTTTTTCTAGTGCTGAACGGGCGAAAGCAAGTTCGTCCAAATTGGCCTGTGACAGGATCGGAACGCAGACCCGACGATTGCCCTGAAAGACTAAAGCACCCTCTGCGGTCATCCGGCGAATCGCCTCGCGAACGGGGGTCATTCCCGCGCCTAATTGATCAATCAAACCTTGAATTGTTACTGCTTGACCAGGGGTCAATTCACCGAACAAAATACGCTCTCGGAGCGCTCGATAGACCGTTTCATGGGCTGGAAGCCCTGCGGAAATGTTGTTTTCTTTCACTGCGAAATCCTCACTCAATGGTATGACTTTATACGATTTTTTAGAAAAATACACGGCCTCTCTTGCGGGAATTATTTTCCCATGGAAACATAAAATTATTGCCAAACGCGGCAAAATTTGATCAAATTGTCATTGTGGGATCAAACCCCACCCAATGGGAGAGGAAATAATGAAACGACTATTGTCCGCAACAGCCTCTGTTGCCGTGCTAGCAGGTGCAGCCTTTGCAGAGGAAGTTCGCGTCTATAACTGGTCTGACTACATCGACGAAGAATTGTTGACCAAGTTTCAAACAGAAACAGGCATAGATTTGATCTATGATGTTTTTGACAGCAACGAAGTTTTGGAAACGAAAATGTTGGCTGGTGGGTCAGGTTACGATGTCGTCGTTCCATCCGGAACATTCCTGCAACGTCAAATCCAGGCCGGCGCATTCCAAAAGCTTGACATGTCAAAACTTTCGAATGCTGGGAACCTTTGGGACGTTGTTGCACAGCGTACCGCACAATATGACCCCGGTAATGAATATTCGATCAACTACATGTGGGGCACTACGGGGTTGGGTGTGAATGTCGGAAAAGTTAAAGAGCTATTGGGCGAAGATGCCCCGATCGGTTCGCTTGAATTGATTTTTAATCCTGCAAATATGGAAAAACTTGCGTCTTGTGGCGTGCATTTATTGGATGCGCCGACAGAAATTATTCCTGCTGCGTTAAAATACATCGGCGAAAACCCCGATAGCCAAGATCCAGACGTCATTGCAAAGACCGAAGCGGTTTTGATGGGGGTACGACCCTACATTCAAAAGTTCCACAGTTCGGAATACATCAATGCACTGGCGAATGGCGAAATTTGCGTCACCTTTGGTTGGTCAGGTGACATTTTGCAGGCTCGTGACCGTGCGGCCGAGGCGGACAATGGGGTCGAAATCGCGTATAATGCCCCAAGCGAAGGCGCATTGATGTGGTTTGACCAAATGGCAATTCCGGCAGACGCACCAAATCCAGAGGGTGCGCACAAATTCTTGAACTTTATTTTGGATGCACAAAACATGGCGGCAGCGTCAAATTATGTTTATTATGCAAATGGGAATAAAGCGTCACAGGAATTTTTGGTGGAAGACGTCATTGGCGATACCGCGATTTACCCAGACGCGGCGACACTGGAAAACCTGTACACTGTTACGCCTTATGACGCGCGTGTGCAGCGTACTGTGACACGTCTATGGACAAAAATTAAATCTGGCACATAACAAAAAACAAACTGAGCCCGCGCGGATACTGCGCGGGCTTTTTTTATCCAGCAGGGGATGCATCATGGCCCAAGTCGCCGCTCAGAAACCAGTATTTGCCCCATGGGACGATCCCAAACAGGCTCCGCTGATCCAATTTAAAAATGTCATAAAACGCTTTGGTGATTTTGTTGCCATCGATGATATGACCATCGACATCTACGAACGCGAATTTTTTGCTCTACTCGGTCCGTCAGGCTGCGGTAAAACGACGATGATGCGTATGTTGGCGGGGTTTGAACGACCGACCGAAGGGCAAATTTTGCTGGGTGGTCAAGATATTGACGCCATTCCACCAAACAAGCGTTCCGTAAATATGATGTTTCAATCCTATGCGTTGTTCCCGCATCTCAGCGTTTGGGAAAATATTGCTTTTGGGTTGAAACGGCAAAAATTACCCAAAGAACAAATCGACGAGCGTGTGAACGAGATGCTGCGCCTAACGCGGCTTTCTAAGTTTGCGAAACGAAAACCACATCAAATTTCAGGTGGTCAACGTCAACGCGTCGCGCTTGCCCGGTCTCTTGCGCGGGCTCCAAAGCTGTTGCTTCTGGACGAACCTCTTGGCGCTTTGGATAAAAAATTGCGTCAGGAAACGCAGTTTGAATTGATGGATATTCAAGAAAAAACGGGAACCACTTTTGTCATCGTGACCCATGACCAAGAAGAAGCGATGACAGTCGCAAGCCGAGTCGCGGTCATGGACGAAGGTGTGATGGTACAGGTCGATACACCCGCAAAAATCTATGAAGCGCCCAACTCGGTATATGTCGCTGATTTTATCGGTGACGTGAACATCATCGAGGGCCGTGCAAATCAGACATCTGATCAGATCAACATCGCATGGGCAGAAGGCCAGCCATCTATCGTTGGGACATCGACCGAAACAACCTTTGCACCTGATGAAAAGATCTATTTTGCAATCCGCCCCGAAAAGGTATCGATTTCGGCTGAAAAACCCGAAGATACGCCAAATGCGTTTCAAGGGACCATTCTGGATATCGCATATCTTGGCAACATATCGACCTACTATGTCCGGATGCCATCAGGTCAAACCATCAAGGCGCAGACCGCTAATACGCGGCGTTTATCGCGCAGAAATTTCACTTGGGAAGACAAAGTGTGGGTGTCATTCACGACAACCGCTGGCGTTTGCCTAAAGGAATAATCATGCGACGCTTTATCCTTATTTCTGTACCTTATGCATGGCTTTTGGCGCTTTTTCTTATTCCGTTTGCCATCGTGATTAAGATTTCGCTGTCTGATACAGTGATTGCAATCCCGCCCTACGCCCCGACGCTTGATCTGGCCGGTGGTTGGGCGGGAATTGTTGAATTCTTTCAAGGCGTAGACTTTGAAACGTTTGAGTTTTTGACCTCGGACGATCTGTATTGGAAAGCATACCTTTCCAGTTTGAAAATTGCCGTCATTGCCACGGCGATTACATTGGCTGTTGGCTATCCAATTGCCTACGGCATGACGCGCGTCGCACCAGAGTGGCGTCCGACCCTTTTGATGCTGGTCATTTTGCCATTTTGGACATCATTCTTGATCCGCGTCTATGCGTGGATGGGAATTCTGGGCCAAGATGGGTTGATCAACCAGGCACTCTTGTGGTTGGGCGTAATTGACCAGCCTTTAACCATTTTGAACACACCAACCGCGGTCTATATCGGAATTGTGTACACCTATCTGCCATTTATGATCCTACCGATATATTCGGCGTTAGAAAAATTGGATGATAGCTTGCTTGAGGCGGCAGAAGATCTGGGATGTTCGCGCTTTACCACGTTTTGGTTGGTGACATGGCCCTTGTCACGCAATGGGATTATTGCTGGTTCGTTCTTGGTATTCATCCCAACCTTGGGCGAGTTTGTGATTCCATCGCTCTTGGGCGGGTCAAAAACGCTAATGATCGGCAAAGTCTTGTGGGAAGAATTCTTTTCAAACCGCGATTGGCCGGTGGCGTCGGCGGTAGCTGTGATCTTGCTGTTAATTCTGATCATTCCGATCATTTTATTCCAGCGCAATGAACAAAAACAACGCGAGGCAGAGGGATGAGACGTTTATCTTGGTTCAACGCAACGTCCCTGTCTTTGGGGTTTGCGTTTCTATATTTACCGATGATCATTCTAATCATCTATTCTTTCAACGCGTCAAAGTTGGTGACGGTATGGGCGGGTTTTTCCACCAAATGGTACGGAGAACTGTTCCGCAACGAAGCATTCTTGGATGCAGCTTGGGTGACTATTCGCGTTGCCGTCATGTCATCAACCTTGGCAACGATCTTGGGCACGATGGCGGCCTATGTTTTGGTCCGCGCGGGTCAGTTTTATGGGCGCACCCTATTTTCGGGAATGATCTATGCACCGCTTGTGATGCCTGAGGTTATTACAGGCCTATCGCTTTTGTTGTTATTCATTGGCATCGGGCTGGATCGTGGTGTTGTCACCATTGTCTTGGCACATACCACATTTTCGATGTGCTACGTTTCTGTCGTTGTCTCATCACGATTGGTCACCTTTGATCGATCCCTAGAAGAGGCCGCGCAGGATCTTGGGTGTACCCCGATGGAGTCATTCAGATTGGTCACCTTGCCGATTATCGCCCCTGCGGTCTTGTCGGGATGGTTGTTGGCGTTCACGTTGTCCCTGGATGATCTGGTGATTGCGTCCTTTGCCTCTGGCCCGTCGTCGACCACCTTGCCAATCAAAATCTATTCTGCGGTTCGTTTGGGCGTCAGTCCTGAGATCAACGCACTGTCCACAATTATGATCGGGATCGTAACGGTCGGTGTTGTTACTGCCTCGATCATGACCAAACGTGCTGCGGTCAAACAAATGCGTGATGAACAAGCGGCTGAACGGGCAGGCGAATGAAATATGTCTATGAATCTGCGGCATATGGCATAGACCCTGTCGCGGATTCGTATTGGCCAACGACCAAACCTTTGCCAGAATTGCATCCGTTAGACGGTGACATTCAGGTTGATGTGACGGTCATCGGGGCAGGGTTCACAGGCCTTTCGACAGCGTATCATTTGGCCAAGGCGGGTGTAAACGTCGCCTTGGTCGATGCACATTATCCCACGTTTGGGGCAACAGGGCGCAATGGCGGGTTTTGTTGTCTGGGCGGGGGTAAAATAACCAACAAACAGTTGGACAAGCTTTTTGGCGTTGAGGAACGCCTCCTGTATCGCCAAACCGAAGTTGCCGCAGTCAATTCTGCGCAGTCCATGATCGCAAACCTTGGACTGGACGTTGATGCACACTCACGGGGCGAAACAGTTCTGGCCCACACGGCGCAGCGCGCAGCCAGTTTTGTTACAGATCAAATGTCAGTTCACGAAGATTACGGCGTGACGGCAACGCTCCATTCCAAGGACGAACTGTTGGCCTTGGGCATGGATGGTTCATTTCATGGGGGCCTGACCATCCCTATTGGCTTTGGGCTGAACCCGCGAAAATATGCGCTAGGCATTTTATCTGCTGCAATGGATGCAGCGGCAAAGGTCTTTTGTAACACGCAAGTTACAGCGATAACGCCTGCCAGGGACGCATACGAATTAATGACGGATCTTGGCGTAATCCACACTAAACGGTTCGTATTGGCAACGAATGCCTATTCCTCCGAAGATCTTTTGCCGTGGATGGCAGGGCGGTTCATGCCCGTGCAGTCATCGGTTGTTGTGACCGAACAGATTCCCGAAGCGTTGCGTGGGTGGACCAGCGATCAAATGGCATATGACACGCGGTTTTTGCTGCATTACTTTCGCAAGCTTCCGAACGGACGGTTTTTGTTTGGCATGCGAGGGGGATTAAAATTTACGCCACGATCTGAAAAAAACATTCGCGAATTGATGCGTGCGGATTTCGACGCCATGTTTCCAAAATGGCGCAGTGTCAAATTCCAGAACTATTGGTCGGGTTTGGTTGCCTTGAACCGGACAATGGCACCCTATGTGGGGGAAATTCCGAGCTATGATGGCGGTTTTACCGCGTTTGGATACCACGGAAACGGCGTCGCTATGGCAAGTTTTGTCGGGGAAATTGTTTCGGATTTGGTCCAAGACAAAGACCCGTCACATCCCTATCCTGCAGTATTTCGAACTGTGCCAAAACGGTTCCCGTTAGGGCGTCAGCGGCGTTGGTTGATGGCGCCCATCTATCGTTTGATGACAGCCTACGAAGCCTAGGTATCCGCTGGCGTTTTGACGCGTCTTGCTTTGGTGCGTTCCAGACCTAAATGGGCTTCGCGTAGGATGATCGCAACGCCTGCCAAAATGATCAATCCTGCGCCCGCTAACATCTGTGACGTTGGAATTTCGCTGAATACGAAATATCCAATCGCGATGGATAAAACCATTGAGGCATATTCGAAGGGTGCCACCACTGATGCGGGGGCGAATCGATAGCATGAGGTTTGCAAAATCTGTCCAATTCCGCCCAAAAGCCCAATAATCACCAAGATGGTTGCTGATTTAGCATCGGGGACAACCCACCCGAATGGAATTGTGAACAGTGACGCGATTGTGGATGTCAGAGAAAAATAAAATACGATGGATGCTGTTCTTTCGACTTGAACCATTTGGCGAATATGAATCTGCGCCATTGCTGAACACATTGCGCCAAATAAAATGAGTAAAGCGCCAAAGGCCGCCGTGGTTCCAATATGTGTTTCCCCCACCAGCGTGAGGCGGGGTTCCAAGACAACAAACACACCGAGCAGCCCAAGCGCCACCGCCGAATACCGGTAGACACCAACCTTTTCGTGCAAAAAGACAGCGGCCAAGATAACGGTCATCAGTGGTGCAGCATAGCCAAGCGCCGTTACCTCGGGTAAGGGCAACATGCCTAGCCCCGCAAAACCGCAAATCATCGCCGTTGTTCCGATCATCCCACGAAAGACATGGGCCATGGGTGAAACAACCGTTAATCCGTGGGCCAGATCCCGACGTAAGAACATCCAGACAAAAATGACTGGAATTGCAAAGAAAGACCGAAAGAAAACAGTTTGCCCCGGTGGAATCGTATCAGAAACATATTTGACCAGCGATGACATCACGATGAACGATGCCACGGCCAAAAGCTTGAGAAAGATGCCAGTGATAGGTTGCATGTCGCTGTCCTAGGAATACGACATGCATGACCCTTTATTGTGTACTTGGCAAGACCCAATCAGGGCGTGGAAAATGACAAGTGTACCCATTTGGATTCTTCACAAGATAGTCTTGGTGAAAATCTTCGGCTTCCCAAAAGGGTGCTGCTGGCGTGACCTTTGTCACGACGCGCCCGGGCCAAAGCCCTGATGCATTTACGTCTTCGATTGTA
>Ga0181601_10002281_pt1 | contig 16417 bp, 15 predicted proteins | sample 041ome_8_FD_133020 | JGI IMG/M metagenome (GOLD analysis project Ga0181601, IMG submission 133020) | Coastal salt marsh microbial communities from the Groves Creek Marsh, Skidaway Island, Georgia - 041407BS metaG (megahit assembly) | ecosystem: Environmental > Aquatic > Marine > Intertidal zone...
AATTATATGATAAAAATTTTAAAGTCGCATTGGGATATTTGCCAATTAATTACAAAGATGTGTGCTATAAAAAATTAGGAGAGAATTTTAATTTAAAAACCACAGAAATGATTAGCTCTGAAATAATTAATTTACCCTGCCATCAATACATGTCTAAAATAGAAATAGCCCAAATATCAAAAAATATTTTAAGTTTAGTTTAGTTGCAATTTACACAGCATTGATCAACCCAGTGATCTGGAGCAACTTCAATAAGGCCCATTTCTATTTTACCTTCTTTACATTCATGGGAAGGATTTGGACATCTAGTTCTGAATACACACCCTGAAGGAGGATTGATAGGGCTTGGTATATCTCCTTTTAATAAAATTTTATTTTTATTTGTTCGAAATATTTGAGGTGCTGTTTCAATTAATGATTTTGTGTAAGGGTGTTTAGGGTTTGAAAAAAGATTTTTTGTACTAGCCACTTCAACTATATGTCCAAGGTACATTACCATTACTCTATCAGCGATTTGGTTAATTACAGATAAGTCATGAGATATAAATAATATTGTAAGGGAATACTTTTCTTTTAATTCTAAAATTAAATTAAGAATTTGTGCTTGAATAGTAACATCAAGAGCTGAAACTGGTTCGTCTGCAATGATAAATTTAGGATCTAAAACTAACGCTCTGGCAATACCTATTCTCTGTCTCTGACCACCTGAAAATTCATGTGGATATCTATTCAAATGTTCTTCTTGAAGACCTACATCTTTGATTATTGTCATAACTTTATTATATATTTCCTGCTTATTCATATTGGTATGAATTTTTAATCCTTGTGAAATAATATTAAATATTTTTTTTCTAGGATCTAGACTTGCATAAGGGTCTTGAAATATTATTTGAAAATCTTTTCTTAATTTTCGCATTTCTTTTTCACTATAATCAATAATGTTTTTATCATTATATAAAATTTCTCCCGCAGAGGGTTCAATCAGCCTAATAATTGACCTACCTAAAGTTGTTTTGCCTGATCCAGACTCACCAACAAGACCAAGAATTTCGCCTTCAGGTATTTTAAAATTTACATTTTCAACAGCCTTAACTTCATCATAATTTTTATTAAAAAACCCTCCTTTAATCGGAAAATATTTTTTTAAATTTCTAATTTCAATCATGTTAATTACAGTTGTAGCAACACTGATCAACAAAATGACCTGGTATTGGTTCAATTAAGCCCATCTCGCTAGTTCCATGCTTACATTCATGGGAAGGATTTGGACATCTAGTTCTGAATACACACCCTGAAGGAGGATTGATAGGGCTTGGAATTTCGCCTTTTAATAATCTTATCTTTCTTTTCTCTTCTGTAATCTGTGGTGCTATATCAATGAGAGATTTTGTGTATGAATGAAGAGGATTATTAAATAATTCTTTTGTTTCTGCAATTTCCATAACATTGCCAAGATACATTACCATAACATGATCTGAAATTTCAGAAACCACACCTAAGTCGTGAGTGATAAAGATAATTGACATCCCAAGTTTTTTTTGAAGTTCCCGCATCAAATCAATAATTTGCGCTTGTATAGTGACATCTAATGCAGTTGTTGGCTCATCGGCTATAAGAATTTTAGGATTACAAGATAGTGCCATAGCAATCATTGCTCTTTGACGCATCCCCCCCGAAAGTTCATGTGGAAAAGAGTCAATTCTTTTTTGAGGCTCAGGTATTCCAACCAAATCCAGCATCTCAATCGCAATTTTTCTTGCCTCTTTTTTATTTTTATTTTGATGCAGCATTATTACTTCAGAAATTTGAAAAGAAAGATCATATACAGGATTTAAGCTTGTCATAGGTTCTTGAAAAATCATTGAAATACTGTTACCTCTAATTTTTCTCATTTCTTTTTCTTCCATAGTGATTATATTATTATTATTAAAAATAATCTCACCTCTATCTGTTGAAGATAAGTTATTAGGTAATAAGCCCATTATTGATAATGCAGTAATAGATTTACCTGATCCAGACTCACCAACTATCGCAAAAGTCTTACCGGCTTCAAGATCAAAAGAAACTCCATCGACTGCTTTTACAATTGAATTTCCAACTGCAAAGTGTGTTTTTAAATTTTTTACACTTAGTAATTTATCTTTACTCATATTTCATTTCCAAGCATTGGGGATACAAAAAAATTATTGTTTTTGTATTTATAAAATTTTTTATTATCATAAACAATTTTGCCATTTACAATAGTTGTTTTTACCATTCCTTTAATTTTATCACCAAAATATAAATGAGCGCATTTTTTACCTTTAGAAACTAGAGTATTTTGACTAACAATCCATTTTGCGTTTAAATCCAAAATACACAGATCAGCATCTGAGCCTTTTTTTATAATCCCTTTTCTTGGAAAAATATTAAATCTCTTGGCAGGGTTTAAGCACATTAATTCAATAACTTTTTTTAAGTTAATCTTTTTCTTAGAAGCAGCATCGAGCATTAAAGGCAGCATTAATTCTGCTCCTGGTGATCCAGGTGGGGCTTTTGAAAAGTCTTTTTTCCCTTTTAATTTTTCATTTAATGAAAAAGATGCATGATCTGAAGCAATTATACTTAATGAATTATTTTTTAACCCTTTCCAAAGCTTATCTTGATCAGCTTTAGTTCTGATAGGAGGATTTATTTTTCCAAAAGGACCGACCCTGATAACATCTTTTTCAGTTTTAAATAAATAATGTGGACATGTTTCAGCGCTTACATCTTGACCTTTTTTTTGGAAATACGAAATGATATCTAAAGATATTTCAGACGTAACATGAGCAATATGTATTTTAGTTTTTGCTATAGAATTTAAATTTAATATTTTTGAGATGGCTAAAGCTTCTGTAATTGCTGGTCTTGTCGCATTATGAATTTTAGGATTTGATTTTTTAAAATTATTTTCAAATTTTTTGAAATAATCAAGCATATTTTGATCTTCAGCATGAAATATTGTTGTAAGATTAGACTTTTTTGCGTGTATTAACGCTTCTAATATTTCATTCTCTTTAGTAAAACATAAACCGTCAAATTCTGATTTTCTATTTGCTGGAGCTGCAATTGTAAAAATTTTAAAAGCAATGGCTCCATTTTTAATTAAACTACTCAGATTGGAATTAGTTAATTTTCCAATAGCAGGTATGAAAGAGAAATTGATAATGGTATTTTTTAAAAAATGTTCTTTTCTATCCTTAAGTACTTTTCCATTTGACATACATGGATTGCTTATTGGCATTTCAAATAATGTTGTAATCCCACCTTTTGCAGCTGCCTTTGTTTCACTTTCTACTGTACCTCTCTCAGGAAATGAAGGGGCCCTTACATGAAAATGAACATCTATAACGCCTGGAATGACTGTTTGATTTTTAGCATCTATAATTTTTTTTGCATTATATGATTTAATATTATCTGAGATTTCTAAGATTTTTCCATTATGGATAATTACATTTGAAATTGTAAATTTGTTTTTATAAAAAACTTTTCCATTTTTAATTATTAAATCAATTTCTTTATTCATTTTTAAATATTTTTAATTCTTTTAAAGCTTTTGCAACTCCATCAAGATTAGTTAATTTCATTGATGAATAATTAGGAGAAAGAACAAAACCCTCTCCTCCAGCTTTATAAGTTGCTAAGACCGATCTATAAGCTATATCAGGTGTGCACACTGCCTGATCTTTTGAAGATCTTGGAGCATCTATACCAATCCCCATATAAACTTTAGATCCTCCATCAACTCCTCTCACAGCATCTTTGCACTGTGTGTAAATGTAAGTATCAGGATCTAAACCTCGTTGAGTAAGATTTTCAAGATTTGTTTCATTAATTCCAAGTATCTTGGCAAATACTTTAGTTAATTCAGAGCCAGATAGATCATCTAGAATTGTTTTGCCAAAAATGTCAATCTCTCTTTGAAATATTTCGCCAGATTGATGCTGATAGGTAATTGGTTTTACCCAATCTGAATACTCAACTTGTTCTCTCCAAGGCCATTGAATTTTCCTAATTAAATTGAAATGATTTCTGTTCCAAACATTAAGACCAAAAGATAAACTTGGATTTACCCATTTCACTAAACCATAAATTTCTTTATCTAAATCTTTATTACGTTGTAACCAAAATTTCTCCCATTCAAGTATTTCTGGTTTTTCAAATATATGCCTGAAGAACTCTATAAAATTTCCATCAACAAATTTCTTTCCCTCACGTATATCAATAAAAAATTCATACATATATTTTAGTGAGTCTTTTATTTTAGGAATGTTTAAATTATTTTGACTAGCCTCTAGTAAAAATTGGTTTGAAAAATCTCCTGGAGCGTTTCCTTGAAACAATTGATCAAGTGGTGAGTATCTCTCGTTACACCACATAACGCCATCTATATCATAATTAGCAACTTGATCTTCAATCATTGAAAGTATCCAATTTCTGTAATCTAAATTGCTAGTTGATGGAGATGAGCTTATTTTTCCAAAAACATCTATTTCCATACATTGAACAAGATTTGGAAGATCAACTCCTGTTGCAGAGCCATGACCAGCGTAATTAAAAAATGGTTCCATTAACTCTATGAAAACTTTCATCCCACGCTCTTTAGCTTTGGGTATAACCATTTTTAAAATATCATTATTGACCATCTCTTTATCTTGTGCTTTAAAATTTTTGATAAACGTTTTGTTATAAAATTTTGGGTCCGGATCAAAATATGCGCCACCTTTCATAGCAAAAGGTTCAGGGATACCATGGTCTGGCCACCCATCTATTTTCCAGGATACGGATCTACCAGACTTTAATCCTAGCCATGAAACAGTGCCAATAAGAAGTACATTAATACCTACTCTATTTTGAAGTGTGTCTAAAACTTGATCCACGCCTTCATCTATAAAAGAAATTGGACTTATTTGAATGCCAGCAAATTTATTATTTATTTGTTTACTCATTTATAAAATTTTTTATTCTGTTCATTGACTCTTCTATTTTATTTATTGGTTGTAAATATGATAGACGAATATATTTATCTTCTTCATCACCAAATAGTGTACCAGGAAATAGTAGGACGCCAGTTTTTTCTAATAGTTTTTTACAAAAATCAGAAGCTGCTAAGCCTGAATTTGATACATTAGTATAAATATAAAAAGCGCCACCTGGATCACCGTATGAGAATCCAATATCATCTAGAGCTTTCATACAAAATTTTCTTCTGTTGTTATATTCATCTTTCATTCTTATAATTTCATCTTGAGGACCCTCAAGAGCAGCTAATGCTCCAAATTGAGAAAAAGTACATGAATTAATTGATAATGAATGTCTAATTTCTGACATTTTTTTTATTATGTCTTCAGGTCCTGCAATGTATCCAATTCTCCATCCTGTCATAGCATAAGTTTTTGAAAATCCATTTAAAGTGAGCGTCCTCTCTTTCATGTTTTCAAGAGTGCCAATTGATAAATGTTGATGATTTTCATAAATTAAATCGGCATAAATTTCATCAGCAATTACTATTAAATCATGCTTTATGGCAATTTCAGCAATTTTTTTTATATTTTCTGGTGGTGTAACTGCTCCAGTAGGATTATTTGGTGAAACTAGAACTATTACTTTAGTTCTTTCATTAATTTTATTTTCAATTATCTCTGGCATTAAAGAGAAATTATTTTTTTCATAAGTAGGTATTGGTACTGGTTTAGCGTTACACATTCTGACATTAAGATCATATGTCGTAAATCTAGGTGAAGTTATAAGCACTTCATCCCCAGTCTCTAATAAGCTCAACATTGCTAAAGCAATACTTTCTTGAACTCCAGCAGTTACAACTATTTCATTATCACTGTAGTTTAGATTATATTTTTCTAGTAAATTTTTTGAAATAGCTACTCTTAATTCTGGCAGACCATTTGGTGGAGTGTAATGATGTTTATTATCATCTAAAGCTTTTTTTGCAGCATCAACAATATGTTTTGGGGTATGAAAATCAGGATCACCTCTTCCTAAGGGTATCACATCATCTATTTTAGATGCTATACTTAATAATTCTGATCTAAAAGATTCATCATCCAGGGATATTTTTTTTGATTTTTCAAAAATAATTGTCATTATATTAACCTATTGCCACTAATATAAACTTGTCTTACATTCGATAAATCATCAATGTTTTGATCAGGTTTACCTTCAACTATAATTAAATCAGCTTCTTTTCCAATTTCAATAGATCCAATTTTATCATCCATTTTATTTACTCTTGCAGCTCGGTAAGTAGCAGATTGAATAGCATCAAGATTATTTTTAACTACACCAAGATCAATCATAAATTTCATTTCTGGAACTATAGCATCATGAGGTACTACTGGAGATCCTGCATCCGTTCCAAATATAATTTGAATTCCTGCTTCACTGGCTTTAACTAAAGAGTCAAATCTTGACTTATCCTTCACAATTTTTTGTCTTTCCTCTATTTTCCATTCTGGGATATTATACTTTCTTGCTATTTCGGCATTACTTTGCATTACAACTGGTGAAAAAGTTGTGCAAATTGGAATATTTTTTTTTGCAACTTTTTCAATTGTTGACTCTGTCATAGGCCCTCCATGCTCTATACAATCAATTCCAAAATCAACGACTCTACTAATTGCATCATTAAAAGTTGCATGAGCGGTAATATACAGTCCATTTCTATGAGTCTCATCAATAACTGCGGCTAATTCTTCGTCTGTAAATTCAAGAGTATCATGACATGCCATTATTTTAATTAAGTCTGCGCCAGCCCCAACTTGCTCTCTTACTGCTCTTCTCATTTCATCAGCACCTGATGCTTCTCTACAACACCAATATGTATGTCCAGCAGTTTGAACTATTGCTTCTCCACAAATTTTTAACCTAGGACCTGGGTAAATACCTTGCTCTACAGCTTGTTTTGCAAAAATATTAGTTTTGTTCATTCCTAGGTCTCTAACTAAAGTAATTCCTGCTCTTAGAGATTTTAACATATTTGCACATGATTTATATGCAGATATTTCAACTGCATCGTCCATAGATTGTTGTGCTAAATCATGCGTTCCATCCCAAGCTAAATGTGCATGAGAGTTCATTAGACCAGGCAATAAAGTATGATCTTTAAGCTCAATTATTTTTTTGTTTTTTATTTCCTTGCTTAGTTGAGATTGTTCACCAACTTTAATTATTTTTCCATCTTCTATCTCAACAAAACCATTTTCAATTATTTGAAGTGATTTAGGTTCAATTATTCTAAGTTTAAATAAAATATTTTCTTTGTTTTCATCAAATAAAGGACGAAGTATCTTTCTAAATTTCCATGGTGCGGCTTCTGGCATTTTTTTTCCTCAGTTTAAATTAATAATTCTATTATCAATACTTTTATCTAAAAAGTTTGGTATTTGTTTTCCACTATTTTTTCCAACTATCATTGAGCTTATTGTTCGATACCCATCTATGTTTGGTCGGTAAACTCCAGGCTCATTGGAGAAAACCATATTCTCTTTTAGCACAGTCTTATCACCTGGCGATAACCATGGAGCTTCATGTCCTTCAAAACCCATACCGTGACCAATTCTGTGTCGAACATATTTAGTTAGGTTATATTCACGATACACTTCAGAGGTAGCATTATTTACTTCTTCACAAATATTACCCTCTTTAAGATTTTCTACAGCCACATCATTTACTTCTTTCATTGCTTTAATAATATTTTCTTGATCTTTATTTGGCTCACCTAATATAAATGTAATTCCTGACTCAGCGTACAATCCACCAACACATGCACCTACACCACAAATAAGCGTTTCATTTTTTTGAGGAACTCTGCTTAAAGATTTGCCGTGTGGAAATGCTCCTCTTGGACCAGAATGAATTGTGGCAACAACATTGCAAGGCGTCTCATCAAATGCACTAGACAATTCTTTTAACATCTTTGTTTTTGAAAATTCAGTGCATATTTTTACAAGAGTCCTTTCATTGACATTTTGATTAATTAATTCTTTTGCATTGTCTTTTAAATATTCAATTGCAAGATCAGCATATTTAGACGCAATTGTGATAAGTTCAATTTCTTCATCTAATTTTTCAAATCTAAAACTTTCTAAACCAGTGTTATGATTTAAGGTATTAAATTTGTTTTCTAGTAAATTTAAGATACCAATATTTTTTATATCAGTACCAATATTTTTGTCTGAGATATGATTTGCCATAAAGGAGAAGGGGCTTATTTCTCCTGGAAATTCTTCATAAATATTTATTTCATCTACATTCAAAGACTCTGCATTTTCTTTTTCAAGTAAAGGAATAAATAATTTAGTTGTATTATTTTTAGATAAATAAAAACCAGATGGTCTTTCATTAGTAACATAAAAAAAACCAGTGAAATAAAAAATATTTGCAGGATTTGTAACTAAGCAACCATCAAGGTTTTTTTCATGTATTAAATTAAGTAATTTTTCTCTAGTACTCTTATAAAAATTTTCACTTAGTGGAGAAATGTTATTATGTATATTCATTAATTTAAAATTAACTTTTCAATTTTTAATTTATCTGCAAGTTCTTCAAATGATAATATAACTTCATCATCAAGAGGAATGCCGAATTTCATTTTTTCTTCAACCCTCCTGTTTTCTAATTCTCCTGGAACTAAGATTTCATCAAAATCTGGTCTCAGAGGAAGTTTTTTAATTGTACTGACAAAATCATCTATGCGTTTATAAAATTCAGTGATCTCCATAAACCAATCAATATTGATTGCTGTCAAAGAATGAGACACATCTAATTTTTTTGGATCAGAATAAGGCATTAAACCATAACCTCCGCCACTAATTACACCCGTCAAGACGTCAGTCATAAAAGACAAACCATATCCTTTATATTGCCCAATACCGAGCAGAAAACCATCCATGGCTTCTGAAGGATTTGTTGTTTCATAACCGTCCTTTGTGATAGCCCAATCATTTGGCATTGGTTTATTTTCTCTTTCATGCCATCTCATCATTCCTTTGCCAGCAGTTGTAAGAGCAATATCAAGTATTAGTGGAAAACCTTTTCCAGTAGGACAAGATATTCCCCATGGATTTGTGCCAACTCCTCCACTTTTAGATCCCCAAGGAGCCATTTCTGGTCCAGCATTTGTATAAACTACGCCTATACAATTTTGTTTAGTTGCTTTTACAGCATGAACTGAGCTTGAACCAAAGTGGGTTGAATTTTTAATGATGACCTTACCTATACCTTCTTTTTTTGCTTTATTAATTGCAATATCCATACATTTTGAAGCTTGGACAGTGCCTATTCCATTTTTCGCATCAATCAAAGCAAGTGATGCACTCTCTTTTATAATTTCACATTCTGCATTGACATTTACCTCATTATTTTTAATTCTTTTGTAATACGTTGTTATTCTTTGCACACCTTGACCTTGGCCAGACTGAAATCTTAGTTCAGAAAACATTAGTGCATCAGAAAAAATCTCTGCATCAATTTTATTTAATCCCATTGCAATAAAAGAATTTAAAACAAATTCTTTTAAATTCTTAAAATTTACCGAGGTCATTTTGATATCGGTCATAATCTTACTTAATAAATTTTATATAATTAATTATGTTAGCGCTAGACTCTAGCTTTGCCTTTGCATTATTTTTTTTGGATGACATCAAAATTGTTATACCTGGTCCATAACCAGCTCGAGGTCCGTTAGTTTGTCCAATTATGCCAACAGCCCAAGCATTTCTTAAAAAACCATGTTGGTAGCTACTGTCATAATTTTCTATATAGATAATATCTCCAAGCTTTAATTTATCTAATTTATATTTTGTCATTTCAGAGCTATCAGTGGTTTGAATATGGAGTGAGCCAGACTCACTTGTTAGTCCTGATCCAGCTCCAATTAGATGCTCAGGAATTATGTGTGTAACAGGTATTATCATTTTGTTATTTTTATTTTTAATATTCATTTTATTAAAAAGTTGAGGAGACAAGCTTTTACAAAATACATCTTTAAAGTTGTTTATTTTTAGTCCTACCCCAAATGATTTGATTAATATTTTATCATTAATTGAAATCTTCTCTCTGATTTTTTTAGGAAAATGGACAATTACTTGCTCTGAAAATCGACCTGATTTTCCTGTTACAATTCCTTTTGCATTCTTTGCTTCACCACTCATTATTGTTGCGTCATTGCCAACGCACGATAAAATATTTAATCCTCGATTACCTGCTTCATTAGGATATTTAATTGATACGCCAGGATGTATACAATCGGCTTCCCAACCAAATGCAGAGTCTCCTATAGACACATTGTGGACTATTGATCCCCAGCTTGGCAATAAAAAAGGAGAGCCATTTGAATCTAATCTATAGGGTTCAGCTGGTAAACTTTGAAAATTAGGCTGACAAACTGATCCTACAACACTCACATTTACTAATAATTTTTCATTTGTTTCTATTTTCATAATTTTATTTTGAGTATATTTTTTAAATTAGCCTTTTTATTAATTCTCCAACCAAGGGTTTTTTTTGTGCCAGTCATAATTGTCATTATTCCTGGACCATGACCAGTCATAACAGAGTCACCATGAATACAAAGAGCAATACTCACATGGTCTTTTTTATAGGAGCGTCCCCATCTGTGATCTGCATGATTTATAACTATTAAATCTCCTAATTTCATCTGATCTATTTTTAATTTTTTCATCAATGACCGATCCCCAGACATTAAGTCTTGATCCACATATTCAGAATTTAATTCAGCTCCAGAACCCATTATTTTAATTGGTAATTCTATTGCCACATCAACAATTAGTTTTTTATTTTCAACTTTGAAATTCATAGATTTTAAAAGATTGGGGTCAATTTTTTTAATTTCAATTTCTGGAAAATCTAATAATTTCAAACCTCTTCCATGAGTTATGATATCAATTTGATCCCCAACACAAATTTTTTCAAGTATATTTTGTTCAAAATGAATTAAATTTCTAGCATGTTCTCCTGTAACGATACCCGTTTTACCTTTTGCTTCTCCTGATCTCACAATTGCTTTATTACCAGTGCAAACAAGATAGTGAAGAGCAAAATGCTCATTAATATTTTCTGAGTCAATGGAAACTCCAGGCTCGATGTGATCACCGTTCCATCCAAAAGCTTTATCACCAACTTTGACATTATTTACCACACCATACATACCAGGCAGTATAACAGAATTCCCATCGTTATCAGGAATATAACCTGGATTTTTAAAAGATGGTTGCGTAACATATCCTCCAATTGACATTTTAATTAATTTTTTTTCATTGGTTTTTAAATTTGGAATCATTTGTTTTCAAATAACTTGTTTAAATAAAATAAAAAATAACAAAATAGTCACTTTAGTGGTGCTTAAATGTGATCTATATATTCTAATGAGATTGCAAAATTATCACCACTAAAATGATAATTTATCTATTTCTTAAATTGTTAAAAAGCTTTAGAAACAAAAAATATGGGAAATGCATTTACAAATTTAAGCAAGGAAATAAATAAGTTTAACGACGTGTTAAACACGATGTCGATCTTAATTTGGGACTCAAGAACAAAGATGCCTAAAAAAGGGGCTAATAGTAGAGGCTACCAGGTTGGTACATTAACATCTGTAGCTAGAGATATACTTTTATCATCCAAAATGAGAAAGCTTTTAGATGATTCTCAAAACGAAACACATAATTTAAATGACGATAGCTTTGAAAAAAAAACATTATTACATTTAAATGAAGCAATAAGTTATCACGATAAAATTCCTGAAAAACTTCAAGTAAAAAAAGCGGAATTAGAACCTCTAGCTCATAATGCGTGGGCTGAAGCAAGAGAAAAAAAAGATTTTAAAATATTTCAACCTTATCTTGAAGAACAAGTAAATATTGCAATAGAGCAAGCACATTGTATTGGTTTTAAAGACCATCCTTATGACGCTTTAATGCAAAGATTTGAGCCAGGTGAGACAGTAAAATCTCTAAAAGTACTTTTTGATGAACTTAAAATAGGTCTTGGAGAAATTCTTAGTCAAACTTCAAAAGTTGAACAACCAAATAAAGATTTTTTATTCAAAGAATATCCAATTGAAAAACAAATAGAATTTTCGACAAATATAGCAAAAAAATTTGGTTATGATTTTGAAAGAGGGAGATTAGATAGTACTGTTCATCCATTTGAGATTTCATTTACAAGAAATGATGTGCGAATAACTACGAGATATTATAAAAATTTCATTAACCCTTCTTTGTTTGGAACACTGCATGAGGCTGGACACGGCATATATGAACAAAATGTAAAAGAAGAATATACTCGTTCAGCAATGACAACTGATTTTCTTAGTTTTTATGCTGTTGGAGGTGTTAGTTTTGGTGCTCATGAGTCACAATCAAGGTTGTATGAAAATCATATTGGAAGAAGTAAGATATTTTGGGAAAATCATTTTGGTGATTTAGTAGATTGTTTTCCAGATACGCTTAAAAATGTATCATCTGAAGACTTCTTTAGAGCTGTAAACGTTATTGAGCCTAGCTTAATTAGAGTAGAGTCAGATGAGTCAACTTACGACTTTCATATAATGCTCAGAGTAGACATAGAGAGTATGCTAGTTGATAAAAGTTTAAAAGTAGCAGATTTACCAGTTGTATGGAATGATCAAATAAAGAAGTATCTTGACCTCAATGTTCCTAATGACAGTGAAGGTGTCTTGCAAGATATACACTGGTCAGGTGGTCAATTTGGTACTTTTTGTAATTATACAATTGGCAATGTTATGGCTGCTCAATTAATCAATACAATGGATAAAAAACAACCAAATATTAGAGAGGATATAAATAAAGCAAATTATACATCATTATTGAATTGGCTGAGAGAGAACATTCATCAACATGGTAGAAGATATTTAAGAAATGAGCTTTTGGAAAGATCAACCGGTGAAACTCTTAATGCTAAACCTTACATTTCTTATTTAAAAGATAAAGCAAGCCAAGTTTATGGAGTAAAATTTTAGATGAACATAAAAAAATTTGTTGCTTCTAGAATTAAGGATCACAAATCTAATATTGTAACTCAAATGTGGAATATACAACAAAAGCTAGATGACGTAATCGCAATGGGAAGAGGTGATACTGATTTAGACACACCTAGACATATCATTGATGCTGGAATTAATGCACTTAATAATGGGGCCACTCATTATACTCACCCTATGGGTATGCCGGAATTACGTAAAGAAATTTGTGAAGACATATTAAGACATGGGGGTGCTAAATATAGCGATGATGAAATTGTTGTCACTGCAGGTGGACAGGAAGCAATGTTTGCAATTGCCTTGGGTGTTTTAAATTCAGGAGATGAAATGATTGCTGTAGCACCTGGATATAATCCTTATTTTCAAGCTGCAGAGTTAGCTGAAGCTAATCCAGTGACGGTTAAAACCTACATAGATAATAATTTTGCGATGACAGCAGAGGCAGTTGAGCCATTAATTACAAGTAAAACCAAAATATTGGTTATTATTAACCCATGTAATCCAACTGGAGCAGTTACTCCTTATGAGGAAGTTGTTAAATTATCAAAGCTGGCTATTAAACATGATTTAGTTGTTATCTCTGATGAAATTTATTCTAGACTAACCTTTGGTAATCATAATGCACAACCTGTTGCGGCTTTGCCAGACATGTTTGAAAGAACCATTACCCTTAATGGTTTCTCTAAGGCGTATTGCATGACAGGATGGAGAGTAGGGTATTTTGCTGGACCGAAAAATTTGATTACCCATCTTGGTGAAATTCATCATGGATTTGCAATTTGTGCTCCAGCAGTAAGTCAACATGCTGCTTTGGCAGCACTTAAAGGTCCACAAGATTGTGTAATTGAAATGAGAAAAATTATGCAAGAAAGGTGCGATATACTTTGTGAAGGACTAGACGAAATTAATATCCCTTATTCTGAGCCTCAAGGTGGTTATTATGTTTATGCAAACGTATCAAAAACAGGATTAAATGCTACAGATTTCTGTCTAAAATTATTGGAAGAAGGAAAGGTTATTATTTATCCAGGTGGATTATATGGAGATCATTGTGATGATTTTGTAAGATTTTCCTTAACACAACCTGCTGAAAAAATAAGAGAAGCTGTTTCAAGAATAAAAAAAGTGGCAGGTAACATATGAGTGATGAAATCATTAATGAGGTATCCGAAATAAAGCATATGGCTTTTGCAGTCGAAGACATTGATGAGTCCCTTGATTATTATAAAAAATATTTAGGAGTTTCAAAAGATGTCCAAATTCAAGATATGCCAAAATCTAGAACTAGAGTAGCAGTATTTAATATAGGAAGTATTGAATACCAACTTTGTCAATCGCAGGATCCTGATGGAAGATTTAATAAATGGATTGCTGAAAGAGGTAGAGGCGGATTACATCATATTTGCTATGTCGTAAAAAATCTTGATGACTCAATTAAAGTAATGACCGAAAGAGGAGCAACGTTAAGAGAATGTAAGGCTTGCAAAGTAACAGGGCACCATCCTCACCCTGAAGGTTTTATTGCTTTTTTAGATAATGAGGTAGACAATTTAGAAATAGAATTAATGCAAGTATATACTGATGCAGAATTAGAGAAATACAAATCTTACCAAGGAATATAAAATAAAAACAATTTTTATAACTGGAGCTGGTGGTTTTTTAGGTTCAGAACTAGTCAATGGTCTATCAAAATATAAATACAAAATATACTTTAATGACATTGATTTTTCGTACAAAATAGCAAAATCAAAAAACATAATAAAATCAAAATTTAATTTATTCAAAAAAAAATTATCCATTAAATTAGATAAGGCTGATATATTTATTCACAACGCGGCAGTAACTAAATCCTCAAAGTTTACTAAACCTAATAGGCTTATAGATTTTAATCTTCAGATGACAAAAAATGCTCTTAAGTTAGCTAAAACACTCAATAGTAAAACTTTTTTTTTGATAAGTTCCACATCAATTTATAGGAACTTTAAATCAGAAAAATACAATGAAAGATCACGAGTGATTGGAATAGATCCATATTCAAAATCAAAAATAATGTCAGAAGAAATTTGTAGTAATTTTTGCAAAAAACATAAGATAAAATTTACTGTTTTAAGAATTGGCAATATTTACAATGGAAATGAGAAAAAAAAATGGAGTAGAAATAATGTTTCACTTGTTCAACAGTGGTTAAATTCTCTGAAAAATAATACTGTATTGAAAACAAGTTCATTTGAAAACATAAGAGATTGGACTTATGCAAAAGATATTCCAAAAGCAATAGATAGTATTATTAAAAATAATAATAATTTTAAAATTTTAAACTTAGTATCACCATATTTAATAAAGGATATTAATTTAATGAAAAAAATATGTTCTAACAAAAACTTATTAGTGTCAGATAATAAAGATGCAATTAATAATGCTACAGTTTCAATTTATAAAAGTAGATTAAAATTTTATAATTGGACTTCGCCTCAAAGAGGTATTAATTTAATAAAAAATAATGAAAAAAATTAGATTATTGTTAGTTGGTTTTGGTCCAAGAGGAAAGATATGGGCTAAAGCGATAAAAAAAAACTCAAAAACAGAATTGGTAGGTATTTGTGATATTAACAAAAATCTAAAAAATCAAAATCCAAAAAATATTATTTTCTTTCACGAATTAGATAGCGCTTTATCTTATTTAAAACCCGATGCTGTTATATTGTCAACTCCACCTTTTAACCGAATGCAGGATCTTAAAGTTTGTGCAAAATTTAAACTTCCTATCTTAGTAGAAAAACCATTAACTACAAATTTAAAGGAAGCTAAACGTCAAATTCATTTTATGAATAGACATAAACTCCTTTTATTTGTTGGTCTAAATTTTCGATATCTCCCAACAACATTGGGAAAGATAAAATTATTTAATTCAGGAAAAGTTGGTAAACCAAATTTTGCAAAATTTGTATATGAAAGATGGAGAGATGGAAAATTAAAAAGATTAAATAAATACCCTCTTAAGATGAAGCATCCAATGTTATGGGAACAATCAATTCATCATTTTGATTTAATAAGATTTATTTATAAATCAAATGTAAAAAATGTATTCGCTACAACATCTAACCCACCTTGGTCAATGTATAAGCATGACACCAATGTAAATGCTATATTAGAACTTCAAAATGGTATAATTGTAAATTACATTGGTAATTGGCAAAGTAATTGTAAGTCACTTAATTTTGAATGGAGAACAGATTGTTCAAAAGGGATTGTTGTTCAAAAAAAACAATTTGATGATTTAAATTACAGGACTACTAATCAACTCAAATTAAAAAAAATAAAATTAAAAAAATTTACTATGTGGATAGATGATGCTAA
>Ga0181601_10002285_pt1 | contig 16405 bp, 16 predicted proteins | sample 041ome_8_FD_133020 | JGI IMG/M metagenome (GOLD analysis project Ga0181601, IMG submission 133020) | Coastal salt marsh microbial communities from the Groves Creek Marsh, Skidaway Island, Georgia - 041407BS metaG (megahit assembly) | ecosystem: Environmental > Aquatic > Marine > Intertidal zone...
GTCATAGCCGATGCCGGCAAGGCGCTGCGATACGGAGAGCGCATCCTGGCTCGCGGTTTTTAGCGGGGTGAGGGCGGCATAGTCATTGATGCTGATGGCAAGGCCCTTCAGCGCCCGCTGGCGCGGGGCGACCTGGGCAAGCGCGGGGCTGACCCCGGCGAGGCCAACAGCGCCCGCATTCGCTCCCAGAAAATGCCGCCTCCGCACGGGGCTCAGCTATAAGAGCGGCCCGTGCGAAGGCAACAGATTCCCCGCTGCCTTATGGCGCAGCGGCGGCCGCTACTGGCACGTCCATGAATACCTGCGCACCGGGGCCAAGCGGCAAGTCCAACACCACCCAGCCGATGGTCAGCGCGATGCCGATCACCATTAGCCCGATGGAATAGGGCAGCATGGTTGCGGCAAGGCTGCCGAGGCCAAAGTCCTTCTGCCAGCGCTGGCAGAAGATCAGGATCAGCGGGAAGTAGACCATCAGCGGGGTGATGATGTTGGTGGCGCTATCGCCCACACGATAGGCGGCGGTCGCCATTTCGGGTGAGATGCCCAGCAGCATCAGCATCGGCACCAGTACGGGGCTGAGCAGCGCCCACTTGGCGCTGGCCGAACCCACGAAGAGGTTGAGGATGCCCGACACCACGATGATCGCGGCGAGCAGCGCCCAAGCGGGCAAGCCGGAAGAACCGAGCACGTCCGCGCCGTTCACCGCAAGGATCAGCCCGAGGTTGGACCAGCCGAACATCGCCACGAAATGCGCCGCAGCAAAGGCAAGGACGAGGTAATAGGCCAAGTCCTCCATCGCGCCGGACATCATCTTGACCAGGTCCCGGTGATCGCCGATCACGCCTGCGCCCTTGCCGTATGCCCAGCCCGCCAGCAGGAACAGCAGGAAAAAGCCGGCGACAAGGCTCTGGTAGAAGGGCGTCAGCCGCGCTTCTGGCGTCGCATTCTCGTTGATCAGCGGGGTGCCCGGCCCGATGGCAAAGAAGATCCACAGCGCGCACACACCCAGCACGGCAAGGCCTGCCCACCTGAGGCCGCGACGCTCGCCATCGGTCAGCGCGTCATTGGTCTGTTCGCCAGCAGGGGCATTGCCGGCCTTCGCCGGGTCCCACTTGCCGAGGCGCGGCTCGATCATCTTGTCGGTGACGTACCAGATCACCGGCAGGAAGACGAAGGTCATCGCGGCGATGAAATACCAGTTGCCTGCGATATTGGCGGTGTAATCGCCGAACACGGTGTCCACTGATGCCTCGGTAATGCCGAACAGCAGCGCGTCGAGCTGGCCGGGCAGGAGGTTCGCGGAAAAGCCGCCGGAAACGCCTGCGAAGCTGGCGGCGATGCCCGCCACGGGGTTGCGCCCGGCGGCGTGGAACACGATGCCTGCCAGCGGGATCAGCACCACATAGGCCGCGTCTGCCGCGAGGTTGCCCATCATGCCCACCAGCACCACGAAGGGTGTCAGCAGCGACTTGGGGGCATAGCGCACCGCGCCGCGCATGGCGGTGCCGAACAGGCCGGCCCGCTCTGCCACGCCAGCACCCAGCATCACCACAAGGACATAGCCAAGCGGGTGGAAGTGCGTGAAAGTGGTAGGCATGTCGACCCACAGCCGCTGGATGTTGTCCGCAGACAGAAGGCTTACCGCAGAGATCACGCGGGCTGTGCCGGTCGCCTCATAAATCTCGGTGGGATGCAGCGCGCTCCAACCGGCGAGCGATGCGATCACCGAAATCACCACCAGTCCGGCGATCAGCCAGAAGAACAGGAACACCGGATCGGGCAGCTTGTTGCCCGTCCTCTCGATATATCCAAGCACGCCCTTCTGCGTGGGTGCTTCTGCCTGGCTCATGGTCTGATCCCCTTTCACCTGAAACCATGATTGCTAGCAGCAGATTTCCTGCCAGTCTTTACCTAAGTGCCGGAAATCCCCATGGCGGTGAACGATGACTTTCAAACCCCCAATCCACGGCTGGATCATCCTCGACAAGCCGCGCGGCCTCGGCTCCACGCAAGCCGTGAGCGCGGTGAAGCGCAATCTGCGCGAGGCGGGCTACAACATGAAGCTCAAGGGCGGGCTGAAGGTCGGCCATGGCGGCACGCTTGATCCGCTGGCCGAAGGGGTATTGCCGATTGCGCTGGGCGAAGCGACCAAGCTGGTGGGCCGGATGCTGGATGCCAGCAAGATCTACGAGTTCACCGTGCAGTTCGGCGAGGAGACCGACACGCTGGATAGCGAAGGCGAGGTCGTGGCGCGCAGTGACCGCCGCCCGCCGCTCGCGGCCGTTGCTGCGATATGCGAACACTTCACCGGCGAAATCGAGCAGATTCCGCCGAAATATTCCGCCATCAAGGTGGACGGGCAACGCGCCTATGACCGGGCGCGGGCTGGCGAAGAGGTGGAGATGGTGACGCGGGCTGTAACCGTATATGCCCTTGGCCTGCTTTCCGATCATCCTGAGCTTGTCGAAGGATCGTCCTTTTCCTCTGCAACCATGCCCGAAGATAAAAGCGGTGCTTCGACAAGCTCAGCACGAACGGATTTCGGTTTGGAAAGCGCCTTCCAGACCACCGCAGGCAGGCCTGATCCCTATGACCCTTCCGCTCCGCTGGAACTGGCAGACAGCGTCACGCTGTTTGCCCATGTCTCCAAAGGCACCTATATTCGCAGCCTTGCGCGCGATATCGCGCATGCCCTTGGAACCTGCGGCCATGTTACCTATCTACGCCGCGTAAAGGCCGGCCCGTTCACCGAGAACCAAGCGATTTCGCTGGACAAGCTCAATGAAATCGGTAAGGGCGCGCCCATCAAAGACCACCTCCTGCCACTGGAGGCGGGGCTGGACGGTATCCCGGCCCTGTCCCTCGATCCGGAAAGTGTGCAGGCGGCCCGTCAGGGCCGGGTCATTTCCGGATTGCCCCAACCTGACGGGCTCTATCTTGCGACTGCGGACGATGTCCCTGTCGCGCTGATGGAACTTTCAGGAGGTACGGCGAGGGTCGTGCGGGGGTTCAACGTTTGAAGGATACTGCGAAAGGTAACGTGAAATGTCGGTAACTACCGAACGCAAAGCTGAAGTCATCCAGGACAACGCCCGTGTATCGGGTGACACCGGTTCGCCGGAAGTGCAGGTCGCCATCCTGACCGAGCGCATCCGCAACCTGACGGAGCACTTCAAGGACCACCACAAGGACAACCATTCCCGTCGTGGCCTGCTGAAGATGGTCAACAAGCGCCGCAGCCTGCTCGCCTATCTCAAGAGCAAGGATGTAGAGCGCTACAACAACCTGATCCAGAAGCTGGGTCTGCGTAAGTAAGAGTTTTGAGGGGGCGGCTCCATCGGAGCCGCCCTTTCACTATGGGCGCCATGAAAAGCGCGCCCGAACCAAAAGGCATCCTTCACAATCCGGTGGAGGGGCTTCGGGGCATGCAAGGCCCCACACCGGACCGGGACGGTATCCCCGGCAGAAAATCCCGCGACGCAATAGGGCGCGCGGGCTGAAGGAAAATAAATGTTCGACAAGAAAACCGTATCGATCGAGTGGGGCGGAAAGACCCTCACCCTCGAAACCGGCCAGATCGCCCGTCAGTCAGACGGCGCCGTGCTGGCCACTTATGGCGAAACCGTGGTGCTGTGCGCCGTGACTGCCGCCAAGAGTGTGAAGGAAGGGCAGGATTTCTTCCCGCTCACCGTCCACTACCAGGAAAAGTTCTCCTCCGCTGGCCGTATCCCGGGTGGCTTCTTCAAGCGTGAACGCGGCGCGACCGAAAAGGAAACGCTGACCAGCCGCCTGATCGACCGCCCGATCCGCCCGCTTTTCCCCGAAGGTTTCTACAACGAAATCAACGTGATCTGCCAGGTCCTGTCGTATGACGGCGAAACCGAGGCAGACGTGCTGGCCATGATCGCCGCATCTGCTGCGCTGACCATTTCCGGCGTGCCCTTCATGGGCCCGATCTCCGGCTGCCGCGTCGGCATGATCGATGGCGAATATGTCCTCAACCCGAAGCAGGAAACTGCCCTGGCTGATGGCGTGCTCGACCTCGTGGTTGCCGGTACGCACAACGCTGTGATGATGGTGGAATCCGAAGCCAAGGAACTGTCTGAAGAAGACATGCTCGGCGCCGTGATGTTCGCCCACGAAGCGAACCAGAAGGTCGTCGCAGCCATCGTCAAGCTGGCTGAACAGGCTGCCAAGGAACCCTGGCAGATCGACGTGTCCGACGACAAGTCTGCCATCAAGGAAGAGCTGCGCGGCCTGATCGGTGACGATATCGCCGCTGCTTACAAGCTGACCGACAAGTCTGCCCGTGCCAACGCGCTGAACGAAGCACGTGCCAAGGCAAAGGCGCATTATGCCGATGCCGATGGCCAGACGCAGATGACTGCCGGCAAGCAGGTCAAGAAGCTGGAAGCGGAAATCGTTCGCGGTGCCATCCTGAGGGACGGTTCGCGTATTGACGGCCGCAAGCTGGACCAGGTTCGTCCGATCGATTCCATGGTCGGCTTCCTGCCTCGCACGCACGGTTCGGCGCTGTTCACGCGCGGTGAAACGCAGGCCATCTGCACCACCACGCTGGGCACCAAGGATGCCGAGCAGATGATCGACGGCCTCGACGGCCTGACCTATTCGAACTTCATGCTGCACTATAACTTCCCGCCCTATTCGGTCGGTGAAGTGGGTCGCTTCGGCGCTCCGGGCCGTCGTGAAATTGGTCACGGCAAGCTGGCATGGCGCGCGCTGCACCCGGTGCTGCCCAGCCATGACGACTTCCCCTATACCATCCGCATCCTGTCCGACATCACCGAGTCCAACGGCTCGTCCTCGATGGCGACGATCTGCGGTGGCTGTCTGTCGATGATGGACGCCGGTGTTCCGATCGAACGCCCGGTTTCCGGCATCGCCATGGGCCTGATCCTGGAAGGTGACGAGTTCGCCGTGCTGTCCGACATTCTGGGTGACGAAGATCACCTGGGTGACATGGACTTCAAGGTGGCCGGCACCGAAGCTGGCATCACCACTATGCAGATGGACATCAAGGTTGCCGGCATCACGCAGGAAATCATGGCCAAGGCGCTGGAGCAGGCGAAGGCCGGCCGTGCGCACATCCTAGGCGAAATGCAGAAGGCGCTGGGCACCGCCCGCACCGAGCTTTCCGCTCACGCACCGCGTATCGAAACGATGCAGATCGACAAGTCGAAGATCCGCGACGTTATCGGCACCGGCGGCAAGGTGATCCGCGAGATCGTGGCCGAAACCGGCGCGAAGGTGGACATTGACGATGAAGGCGTGATCAAGATCTCGTCTTCCGACCTCAGCCAGATCGAAGCCGCACGGGCCTGGATCGAAGGCATCGTGGAAGAAGCCGAAGTCGGCAAGATCTACACTGGCAAGGTCGTCAACATCGTCGATTTCGGTGCATTCGTGAACTTCATGGGTGGCAAGGACGGCCTCGTCCACGTGTCCGAAATGAAGAACGAGCGCGTCGAAAAGCCGACTGACGTCGTTTCCGAAGGTCAGGAAGTGAAGGTCAAGGTTCTCGAAATCGACAACCGCGGCAAGGTCCGTCTGTCGATGCGCGTTGTTGACCAGGAAACCGGCGAAGAGCTGGAAGACACCCGCCCGCCGCGCGAACCGCGTGGTGACAAGCCCCGTGGCGATCGTGGCGGTGACCGTCGCGGCCCGCGCGGTGGCGGTGATCGCGGTGGCCGTGGCGGCGACCGTGGCGGCCGTGATCGCGGCCCGCGTCGCGACCGTGAAGACGGCGGCGATCGCGGTGGCGATAACGGCGGCGGTTCCAACCACATGCCCGACTTCCTGAAGGACTAATTCCTTCAACCACTAGCTAAGCAGGGGGCCGCGGGTTATCCCGCGGCCCCTTTCTTTTGGAGTTTCGGCCATGCTTCCCCGCGAACATATCGCCATTGCGCAAATCCCCGGCGGGGACGAGCTGGAGCTTGTCAGCCACGGGCGCGATTTCATCATCATGCTCGGTCGCACCGAGCTGATGAGCAGCCGCATGCAGTTTTCCGAGGAACAGCTGGCTGACCTGACGCTGGACCGGCTGGGACGCGATGATGCGCGGCTGCTGATCGGTGGTTACGGCATGGGCTTCACCCTGCGTGCGGCGCTGGCACGGCTGGGCGAGAAGGGCGAGGCCGTGGTGGCCGAGATCGTGCCGGAGATCATCGACTGGGCGCGCGGGCCGATGGCAGAGCTCACCGGCAATTGCCTTGAGGACAAGCGCATGACGCTGGAAATGGGCGATGTCGCCGCGATCATGGATGATGCGGCAGATGGCACCACCGCGCGCTATGACGCGATCCTGCTGGATGTCGACAACGGGCCGGATGGCATCGTGCGGGCGGAGAACCAGCGGCTCTATTCGTTTGCCGGCCTGCGCTCCGCGCGCGCCGCGCTCAACCCCGGCGGGGTGCTCGCCATCTGGTCTGCCGCGCCCGATCCGCGTTTTAACCGCCGCCTGGAAAAAGCGGGCTTTGCGGTGGAGGAATTGGTTGTGCGGGCAAGGCCCAACAACAAGGGGCCGCGGCACACCATCTGGTTTGCGCGCCCCTGCTGATTTCGCTTCGCGATCCTCCCATTTCGCACCTTGCGTCAGGCGCATCGCTTGCGGCATGACACCTGCCGCAAAGTTGCCCCGCAGGGCGATGCAAGGGAGAGGACATACGCAATGAGCGAGAATATCGATTTCGAGAAGGTCGGCGAAATGGCCGGCAAGCTGATGGGCCATGTGGCTGGCGCGGTCAGCGTTATGATGGCCTATATGGGTGACCAGGCGGGCGTGTGGGCTGCGATGGACGGCGCTGGCCCGCTGACCTGGGACGAACTGGCAGCAAAGACCGGGCTTGAACCCAAATACCTGCGCGAATGGCTCGGTTCCGTGGCTGCTGCGGGATACGTGGTCTTCGATGGCGAGAAGGAGACTTTCGAACTCACGCCCGAAGCCGCGATGATCTTCACCCGCGAAGGCCAGCCCATGTGCATGCAGGGCTTCCTGCAGGCCGTGGTTGCCCAGTATGACACGCATGAAAAGGCGGTGGAGGTCTTCAAGACCGGTGTCGGCCGTCCGTGGTCGGACCATTCGCAGTGCCTGTTCTGCGGCACGGACCGCTTCTTCCGTCCTGGCTATGCCGCCAACCTCGTCTCCAGCTGGCTGCCTGCACTGGATGGCGTGACCGACAAGCTGGAAGCCGGTGCCAAGGTGGCCGATATCGGCTGCGGCTATGGCAGTTCGACGGTGCTGATGGCGAAGAACTATCCCAACTCCACCTTCGTCGGCATCGACTTCCATGAGCCGAGCATCCTCGAGGCGCGCAAGCAGGCGGAAGAGGCCGGTCTCACCAATGTCACCTTCGAAGTGGCCAAGGCGCAGGACTTCAAGGGCGACGGTTTCGACTTCGCCTGCATCTTCGATGCGCTGCACGACATGGGCGATCCGGTGGGCGCGGCGCGCCATATCCGCCAGGCCTTGAAGCCTGCTGGCACCTTCATGGTGGTCGAACCCATGGCGGGGGACACCATGGCGGAGAACATGCACCCAATGGGGCAGATCTTCTACGGTTTTTCCTGCATGGGCTGCGTTCCCGTGTCGCTGAGCCAGGAAGTGGGCCTTGGCCTTGGCGCACAGGCCGGGCAGAAGCGCCTTGCTGCCGTGCTGAACGAGGCGGGCTTCAACAATGTCCGCCGCGCCACGGAAACCCCCACCAACATGGTGCTGGAAGCCACCGTCTGAAGCTGATCGGCGCCGGGGCTGCGCAAGGCAAGCCCCGGTCGCCGCGTCAGGCCTGCATCCGCATCGCGCCGATGTAATCCATCTTTCCGATCGGCATGCCGTGATGGCGCAGGATGGCGTAGGCCGTGGTGGTGTGGAAATAGAAGTTGGGCATGCTGAAACTGGTCAGGAAGTCCTCCGCCTTGAACGGCCAGCGCGTATCGCGAAATTCGAAGCGCATGTCCGTTCCCGCCAGCGCAGCCACCGCGGCGCGGTCCAGCCCTTCAAGGTAGGCAATGGCTTCGGCAATCCGTTCGCGCAGCCCGTCGAAAGTCTCTGGATGGGGCGAGAGGTCTGGCGAGAAAACGCCCTTGAAAGCCCCTTCAAGCGCGCCCTGCGAATGCATGGCACAGGCGCGAACCTGACGGTTGAAGGAGAACATATCCGGCGCGAGGCTTGCTGCCATCAATTCGGCTTCTGCCGGGCCATCGCCCTCGCTGAACTCCTTCGCCTTGGCCAGCCAGCCGTGCGTCCCGCGCAGCGATTGCAGATAGGCAGGAACAATAGCGTCGTAGAATGAAAAGGTCATGGTTTGCTCCGGTTTGTCTTCTGAACGCAGCGACAATAGGCAGTGATCGGCGAATTGTCCGTGACAATCGCGCGCTATGCGGCAAGGTTGGGGCAGGAGAATGGAGAGAGACACGCAATGCAGGATCTGACGGGCAAGGTTGCCTTCATCACCGGCGGTGCCAGCGGCATCGGACTTGGCATGGGCAAGGCGTTCCTTGCCGAAGGCATGAAGGTGGCACTGGCAGACTGGAACGATGAACATATCGCCAAAGCCAAGGCGGAACTCGCGGGCAACAATGCCGTGCATTTCGTAAAGGCCAACGTGGCCGACCGTGACAATTTTCAAGCCGCGGTGGACGAGGTGCTGGAGCATTTCGGCAAGATCCACGTGCTGTGCAACAATGCCGGGGTGAACGGTGGCGGGACCGCTGCCGCGCCGGACTTTGACAGCTGGGACAAGGCAATCAGCGTCAATCTGGGCGGCGTGGTCAACGGCACCAAGATCATCGCCCCGATCATCCGCGCGCAGGGCGAGGGCGGGCATATCGTCAACACCAGCAGCATGGCAGGCGTGGTCCCTTTGCCAGGCCTTGCCGCCTATTCCACCGCCAAATACGCCGTGCGCGGCTATTCGGAGAGCCTGCGCATGCAGCTGGCGCCCAAGGGGATCGGCGTATCCTGCCTGTTCCCCGGCGCCACCCGCACCGCACTGGTGCCGCTGCCGGAGGATGATCCCAGCATCGACGAGGAGAACGCACCGCAGTTCCTGAAGGACCTGTGGGACGCGATGCGCGGCGCGATCGACCCCGAAGACACTGGTCGTTTTGTGGTGGAGGCGATCAAGGAAAACCGCTTCTACATCTTCACCAACCGCGAATTCCTCGACGAGGTGAAGGAACGCCATCGCGAGATCGAGGCTGCCTTCCCGGACGAGGAAGCGACGCCTGGCCGCATCAAGTTTGAAACCATGCGCGCCAACCAGGTGCGGGACCTGATGGCCCCCGGCAATCGCCCGGTGCCGAAGGAAGACCCGGCAGACATGGCGCTCGATCTGGGTTCCAAGTCGCCTGCGGGTGGCCAATAAGGAAAAGGGAAGGGCCGTGACATGATCTATCTGCTGCGCCACGGCCAGACCGAATATAACCTCGAGCGCCGGATACAGGGCACTCTGGACAGTCCGTTGACCAGCCTTGGACGCGAACAGGCGCAATCCATGGGCCGCAGGCTGCGCGAATTGCTGGAGGGCGAGGAAGAGCAGTTCGATCTCGTCTCCAGCCCGCAGGGCCGGGCGCTGGAATCGGCCCGGATCGTGCGCGAGGCGGCAGGTATCGGCAGTCCGGTGATTTCCGATGCGCGGCTGTGCGAAGTGGGCTGCGGATCGTGGGAGAAGCACCACTTCGCCAGCATCTGCGCGCGCGATCCGCTGGTGGAGGAAGAGCCTTGCTTCCTTTCCGCCTGGGCCAATTACTGCACCGATGGCGAGGGGTTGGACCCGGCGGTGGAGCGATTGTGGGGCTGGCTGTGCTGGGCGGGCAAGCGCAACCTCGTGGTGGTGGGACATGGCGTGGCAGGATCGATCCTGCGCGCGCTTTACGCAGGCGAGGATCGCGACGGGATGCTGGCCTATCATTCGGCCCGGCAAGACGTGATCTATCGCCTTGATCGCGGTTGGGTGGAGGAAATTCCCGCCCGTTAACGGCGCTCGCGCCCGCCCGCCTTTGGCACAGATGTGGCTTGTTACACATCAACACTGGCAATTTGTCGCAAATGCAGTGATGATCCCTCAACGGAGAGAGGATCAATCATGGCATCAAACACGCCAGCCGGCAGGCTGACTTTCGTCGAAGCAATGAACCGCGTGCCGATGAAGCCGTACCAATGGCTGATTGCGGCAACCTGCATGCTCATCCTGGTGAGCGACGGGATCGACCTGCAGTTGCTGGGTATTGTCGCCCCGGTCGTGATGGAAGATTTCGGCGTGGACCGCTCCACCTTCGGTTTCGCCATGGGCGCGGCGCTTGTCGGCTTCGGGCTCGGCTCGTGGATCGGCGGCGTGCTGGGAGACAGGCTGGGCAGGCGCTATGCGCTGGCTATTGCGGCGCTGGTTTTCTCGCTGGCGACCATCGGCGCGGGCACGTCCACCGATGTGTGGCTGATGGCGTTCTGGCGGCTTATCGGCGGGCTGGGCTTCGGTTCGGCCTATGCCAATGCGCTGACCATGGCGAGCGAGTGGACTTCCGACAAATGGCGCCCGATCACCGTTTCCACCCTGTCCGTTGGCACGCCCATCGGCGGCACCATCGTCGGCTGGACGGCGCCTGCGATGGCGGCGGAACGCGGCTGGCACGGCACCTTCACCTTCTTCGGTCTTCTCACAATGTCGCTGGTCGTGATCATCCTGCTGGTGCTGCGCGACAGCCCCTCCTTCCTGCTCGCCAAGGGTAAGCATGAGGAAGCGCGCAAGAACGCCGCCAAGGTGCTTGACGAAGAGGTAGAGCTTGTGGCCGAAGAGGAGAAGCTTTCCGCCACCACGGGCAAGGCAGAAGGCATCCTCGACAAGTCCTACATGCGCCTCAACATCGGCATCGGCATCGCCTTCGCAGCGGCCGCGCTGGTGGCCTATTCGATCCTCAGCTGGTCGACCACATTCCTCACCGCTGCGGGTTTCACGCTGGAAGAGGCAGGTCATGCTGTCTCGATCGGTGGCATTACCTCCATGATCGGCTCCATCGCCGTGGGCGCGGCCATGCGTCAGTTCGGCTCGAAGCCCGTGATGGTGGTGCTGGGCGCGGTGCTGATGGTGATCCTGATTGCTTTCGCCTTGGCGGTTGAAACGCTGCCCGCGGTGCCCACCGCGCAGGACAAGACAATCGTCACCGCACTGGTCGGCGCGTCTGGTGCTTTCTTCAGTGCAGGCATTGCCGGCATGTATGTGATCATGGCGGCAGGCTATCCATCGAGCTTCCGTTCGACAGGTATTGGCCTTGGCATCCTGATGAGCCGCGTAGGCGCTGTTGGCGCTACAGCCTTCGGCGGCGTGTTGCTGGATATGGGCGGCGACAGTGTTTTGCCGTTTTTCATAGTCTTGATTGTCAGTGCGGCACTGATTTTCGCCGCGGCATTTGTAGTGGACCGGCACGTTTCGCCCGTAAACAAGACTTGATCGCCAGTATACTTGCACAATAGCTGACAAAGTGGCACGTTAACCTTTGTTGACGGGCACACAAAACATGCAAGCAAGGTGCCGTCGACTTATCGCAAGCCTGACTTGGGGAAAGGGGCATGCAAGTCGAGACCAACGAGTTCACCCGTCGCCTGCAGGCGATAGGTGACGCAGACGATGTCGTGGCTGTCCGGCGGGCGGTCTATGATGCGTTGAACCTGTTCGGTATCGAGAAGGCCTATTACGTTGCACCCATTCCCGGGGACACGCGGGTAAAACCGACCATCACCAATGTCGGCCTGCCTTGGGTGTGGGAAAAGCATTATCGAGCAAGGCTTTATCAGGTTGATCCCTTGCTCACTCTGGCGAAGAAGCGGCTGCAGCCATTCGTCTGGCCGGATGACCTTGGCGACGAGAAGCTGAGCCGCCAGCAGGAGCGCTACCTGGCGCTGGCAGCGCAATATGGCGCAGGCCATGGCGTGGGCATTGCCTGCTTCGGCCCGGACGGGCGAAGCGGTTTCCTTTCAGCAATCCTGCGCGACGATGCCGAACGGCCGGACTGGGAATCTCTGCTGCGACTCCATGCCATCGGGCAGATGTCGATCCAGCGTTATTGCAAGCTCGTGCCAGCGATGGTGACGATTCCGGCCTTGTCGAATCGCGAGTTCGAGGTGTTGCACTGGATGGGGCAGGGCAAGAGCAATTCGGTTATTGCGGACATCCTCGGCATTTCGGCCAGTTCGGTGGATGTCTACGTGCGCCGCGTCTTCGCTAAGCTGGAGGTGTCCGACCGGACTACCGCTGCAGTAAAGGCATTGTCGCTAGGTCTGATAGTTTCCAGTGATTACGAGCGGATCGTCACTGAAGCAGCAAAGCTTCAGCCCGACAGGAAGAACCCCCTCGACTACTGATTTTCGCTGGTCGGCACGGCGAAGATGAACGTGTCGGGCAATCACGTTACATGCGAAACTGCACCCTCCCGCATATATGCGCCCCCGAGGCCAGCGATTGCTCTTCGGGTCGCGTCGATAGGGTATCATGGTCTCGGCGTCTCGGACCCCAAGCCGAGACGCCATAGGGCGGCTTCCAGCCATCCCGGTGTGCATTTTCATGCTGAAGCCGGGGCGGATGGAAGCCGTCCTTTGGAACACGGTTCGCAAGGCTCTTCGCCTCCAATCTCCTCCCCCTTCCTCTCGAAGCGGAGGGTCCTGCGTACTTTTCCGGATCTGTGCAACACCAGGTTCAGCGCCGAGGCGCGCCCGCGAATCTACCCTACCTGATGCGCGGGCCGCCAAACGGCTTGTTCACGAAACATGCGAAAGCAAAAAGGCCCCGTCCGCTTGTCCGGACGGGGCCTTTTCGTTGTGTTTTATTGCTGCAGCCCTCAGCGCACGCGCGGGCCGCCGAAGGGCAAGGGCGGAGGGGGTCTGCGGGCACCACGCGGCAGCTGTGCCTGGAAGGCCCGGCCGCAATGTTCCACGCAATAAGGGAAACCGGGGTTCACCTTCTCGCCGCAGAAATGGAAATCCGCTTCTCCCGGGTGCCCGATGGGCCAGCGGCAGACGCGATCGTTCAGGTCGAGCAGGCTGGTCTTGTCCGCGATCTCCGGGCTGGGCTTGGCCGGCACCAGACGGCGCGGCGGGGCCGGCGGGATCGGGGCCTGCTGGTCACCCGGGCCCTGGCGCACGAAGCCGCCGGGGCCGACCGAATGAATCTTGGGCAGCGCTGCCACCCTGTCGGGGATCGGCTGGCTGTTGCCGCCGTCTGCGGGCTTTGCTGCAGGCGCTGCAGCCGGCTTGGTGGCTGCCGGTGCGGGCTTGGCAGCCGGCTTGGGCGCAGGCGCTTCTGTCTTGGTCTTGGGCTTGGCTGCAACAGGCTTTCTGACGGGCGCTGCGGCATCCTTCTTCTTGGCCGCAGCCTTCTTCTTGTCGTTCGCCTTCACCGGTGAAGGGCGCGACTTCAGGCCAAGGCGATGCGCCTTGCCGATTACCGCGTTGCGCGAAACACCGCCCAGTTCTTCCGCAATCTGGCTGGCGGTTGATCCGCCTTCCCACATCTTGGTCAGCGTGGCGATGCGTTCTTCAGTCCAACTCATTCAGTCAATTCCGTCTCATATCTCGGCGGCTATCCCACGCGATGGCTTGCCAGCCCGTGCGCGGGCCGATAGGCGGCTGCACATGGCCAATCAAGCCCCAGCAGATGTTACGCAGCATGGCAACACCATGGCTGATCCTGAAGGTAACGGCAACAGCGCCGGCCGCAACTTTCCGCCCAAGGGACAACCGCAGATTTCCGGCTTCAACCGGATCGGTCTCTGGAGTCTCTATAATAAGGAGATAAAGCGGTTTCTCAAGGTGCAGACGCAGACTGTCTGGGCACCTGCCGTCACCACGCTGCTGTTCCTGGTGATCTTCACTGTCGCCATGGGCCGGTCTGACCGGCTGATCCTTGGCGTGCCCTTTGCCACCTTCGTGGCTCCCGGCCTGATCATGATGGGCATGATGCAGAACGCCTTTGCCAATGCCAGCTTCAGCCTGCTGGCCGGCAAGCTGCAGGGCACCATCGTCGATTTGCTGATGCCGCCGCTGTCTTCTGCCGAACTGATGATCGGCATTGTCGGTGCGGCAATCACACGTGCGGTGATGGTTGGCGCAGCCGTGGCTCTGGCGATGGCGCTATGGCCCGGAGTAGAACTGCGTGCCGCGCACCCTTGGGCGATTGTCTGGTTCGGTCTGATGGGGGCGACCATGCTTGCCATCGTCGGCCTGCTCGCCAGCCTGTGGGCGGAAAAGTTCGATCACAACGCAGCCGTCACCAATTTCGTGGTCGCGCCGCTCAGCCTGCTGTCAGGCACGTTCTACGTGATTTCGAACCTCGCCCCGGTGTTCCAGGCGATCAGCCGGGCAAACCCGTTCTTCTACATGATCTCCGGCTTCCGCTTCGGTTTCCTTGGCGAAAGCGACATCGGCAACACCAATCAGGCAGTGCTGGGCGCAGCCGTCGGCGTGGGTGTGCTGAACCTGGTGCTGGGTTTCATCACCTACCGCGTCCTCAAGAGCGGCTGGAAGATCAAGAGCTGAGCAGCGGTCCCTCTTCGGTGGGGGCGTAAGGGCGCCTGCGGTAGAAGCTGGCCTTGCCGATTTCCGACACCTTGTGCTGCGCGGTCAGCACATCGGCCACTTCGCCAAGCAGGAAATGTTCGGTTTTGGGATCGCCGTCGCTATCCCGGCCGATCTTGACAGACAGCTTCAGCGTACCGGTCCCGTCGCGGAATTCCTCTCGCCTGACATGGCCGATCCGCTCTGCCGGTACAGACTGGATATTGAGGCTCTTGCGGCCAAGGATGATTTCCAGCACCCGCTCGTTGGTAACTGCGAAGAGCACGCGCCCGCGCCGCCACAAAGGCGCAAACGGCATCGCCAGCATGCCTAAGCCGATCAGAATGAGGGGCAAGCCGAACATCGGGAACGCCCAGCTCAGGACCGTCCATTTGTCCTGTATCGCCTATGCGCCGACAGATGCTCCGGCGGTCCACATAAGGGCAAACACGGTCCAGCGGATGGCAAATCCGAAGATCGCTAGGGATTTGAGCGACAGGCGGGCGATCTGGCGCCCCTGCCAAAGCACGCGTTCGCCCTCGCGCAATTCGCGCGACAGCGCCAGGCTCAGCGAATCAGGAGCGAGGTCATAACCATGCCTGGGGATGAAAATACCATCGTCATGGTTTGCAGGAGGTTACCGGTGGTGGTGAAGCGCGATCAGTGCGTCAGGCTGCGGCGCATGCGATAGCGGCCGCCGGAAAAACGCTCGAACAGCTGGCCGATGCCGGGATGGTCAACCGGACGGTCCTCATTATCCCGCAGCAGGTTCTGCTGGCTGACATAGGCGACGTAGGATTCCTCGTCATTCTCGGCCAGCAAATGGTAGAAGGGCTGGTTGCGGTCGGGCCGCATGTCCGAAGGGATCGCCTCGTACCATTCCTCGCTGTTCGCAAACACCGGATCGATATCGAAGATAACGCCGCGGATGTCGAACGTGCGATGGCGCACCACGTCGCCAATGGCGAAGCGAGCCGAGCTGTTGCGGGGAGCCTGGATCACGCGTCCAGCCTGGGGAAGGAAGAATTCCGACCTATGCATCCGCCCAATATATGTTTTTGCACCTGCGAAACAAGCCGCGTGGAACATATTTCCCCAAATGAGGTGTAAACTGGCTCGCGAAGGGTCTTGGCAAGCGGTCATCCATCGGCTAACCGCGCGCTTCTAAAATCGACCGGGCGCACGCCGCCCGTAAGCTCATAGTGCGGAGAGATGCCGGAGCGGTCGAACGGGGCGGTCTCGAAAACCGTTGTGCCATTATGTGGCACCCAGGGTTCGAATCCCTGTCTCTCCGCCATCATACAATTTCAAACAGTCTGATTGCGTCCAGCATAACAGCGTAATAGCTAAGTTTTCTGTAATTTTCTCTGGATCAATCGTCCAAGGTTGTCCAACAACATCTAGCACTATCGCACCACATTGTGGTGGGACAGGTGGTGGGATGGTTGGATATGACGCTCACAGCACTAGCGATAAAGAACGCTAAGCCCGGCATGCATGCCGATGGCGGTGGCTGTGCAGTTGCAGGATCGGATCGCGTCAGTCTCGGCCGAAGGAGGAGACCCCATGCGTGCTTTAGCAACCATTGCCGCTGGCTTACTGGCTTCGCTGGTCGCAGGCTGCGATGGCGACACACCCAAAGAGCCTGTGCCAATCAACGGAACGGAGCAAAGTGCTATCGGAATTGCCGCTGGAATCGAGGGGGCTTTGGCTGTTTATGATGATGGTTGGATAAAATACCGCAATGCTCGCTTCGGAACATTGGCCGATATTCCCTCTGCAGGTTTTACTTGGGATCAAGCTCCCGATAATGGAGATGGGCAAAGTTGGATCGGCAATGAC
>Ga0181601_10002286_pt1 | contig 16405 bp, 18 predicted proteins | sample 041ome_8_FD_133020 | JGI IMG/M metagenome (GOLD analysis project Ga0181601, IMG submission 133020) | Coastal salt marsh microbial communities from the Groves Creek Marsh, Skidaway Island, Georgia - 041407BS metaG (megahit assembly) | ecosystem: Environmental > Aquatic > Marine > Intertidal zone...
ATGGAACATATGGATAAATTTTATAAGCTATTAAATATCAATGAGTAAATTTCAAAATCTACCTGAACTATTTTTTACAAAAGCAAATTTAAATAATAATAACGAACACTTATTGAAATTAGATAATTCATCCAAAAAAGTTAAAAGTCTTAAATGGTCAGATACGACAAATTTAGTATTAAAGATTCACAATTTCTTAGAAGATAAAAAATTATCTGATTTTGATAGAGTACTATTAGTATCTGAAAATAGACCTGAGTGGATGGCTTCTGATATTGCTATTATGTCAAGTAAGCTAATTGCTGTTCCCAATTATATAACTTACACTTCAAGAGATTTTGAACATATTTTAAATGACTCTAAACCAAAGGGTCTTATTGTTTCTAATAAAGATCTTCTTGATACTGTTTTAGTTGCATCAAAAAAAATTAATTATGAATTAGATTTTATCTTATGTTTTGAAGAATTTGATAATTCAAATATTCCAAATCTTTCTTTTTTAAATAAAATCAATAATGATTTTCCAACTGAGATTATAAAATATCAATCTATCCAAAGATCAGATCCAGCTTGCATTATCTATACATCTGGCACTCAAGGTTTACCTAAAGGTGTTATTTTAAGTCATGGTGGAGTCTTAAGTAATTGTGAGGGTGCTTATGAGTTGCTTGAAAGTTTAAAAAGTCCTGATCTTACTTTTCTTACTTGGTTGCCCCTTTCTCATTCATATGAACATGTAGTTCAATTTGTTCAAATTATGATGGAGGCTAAAGTTTTTTATAATAAAACTATCGAAACCTTACTCCCGACAATAAAAATAGCTAAGCCGCACATCATGACTGCTGTACCAAGATTTTATAATAACCTTTTTGCTAAAATGCAGATAAATCTCAAAAATCAGTCAAAGTTCAAACAAAATTTATTTAATAAAACTATATATTTAGGAACCAAAAATTTGCACGGACATAAACTTAATGCTGGTGAGAAAATATTAAACGTGTTACTTGAAAAATTGGTTCGAAAAAAAGTTAAAAATAACTTTGGAGGCAGGCTTGAAGCTTTTGTTTCTGGTGGGGGCCCACTAGACAGCAGAGTAGGTGAGGCTCTTAATGCACTTGGACTAAAGACATTACAAGGATATGGATTAACAGAAACATCTCCTGTTGTGAGTTGTAACCCTCTACAAAAAGTAAAAGTTGAAACTGTAGGGCCAATTTTTCCTGGCGTAGAAGTCAAATTAGCAGATGATGGTGAAATTTTAGTTAGAGGTGAGAATTTGATGCTTGGTTATTGGAATAATACCGAAGCTACAAATGAAACAATAAAAAATGGTTGGTTACATACTGGTGATATCGGTGAGTTTGATGGTGATGGTTATCTAAAAATTACAGATCGTAAAAAAGATATCATCGTCTCCCTTGGGGGAGATAATATAGCTCCTTCCAAAATTGAAAATTTATTAACACTTTCACCTGAGATAGAACAAGCCTGTGTTTTTGGAGAGCAAAAAAATTATATAGCTGCTCTAATAATTCTAAGTAATGACAGTAATGCATCAAACGATGATATCCAAAATTATATAAATGAAATTAATGATAATTTAACTCAGCCTGAAAAAATTAAAAAATTTCAAATTATTAATGAGCCATTTTCAATTGAAAATAATTTGATGACACCCACCATGAAAGTTAGAAGACACGAAGTAGAAAAAAAATATTCTGAAGTCATTAATCAATTATTTTAATGCAATTATTTGCTGCTATAGATTTTGAAACTTCTTCAAGTGAGAGAAATTCTGCTTGTGCTTTAGGGTATGTTATATTTAATCATTCCAAGATTATTAAAAAGCAATCTTATTTAATCAAGCCGCCAAAACCAGAAGTTCATTTCACTGAAATTCATGGATTAACATGGGACATGCTAAAAAAAGAAAAAACATTTGATAAAGTATGGAAAAAAGTAAAAGAAGAACTATCAAGAGTTGACTACTTTTTTGCTCATAATGCGCCCTTTGATAGATCAGTCCTTCATTCTTGTTGTTATTATTACAATATCGAACTTCCCTCACAAGAGTTCAAAGATACTGTTGTCTTGGCAAGAAGATATTGGGATTTTGAAAATAATAAATTGAATACAGTATGTAAAAATTTACGAATTCCCCTCAATCATCATGACGCTCTCTCTGATGCAAAAGGTTGCGCTTTAATAGCTATAGAGGCTTTTAAAAAAGGATATGTTATTTAAAATTTTTTCCCCAATAAGCCATTAATGAAAAAATTAAAATAAGAATTAAACTTAAATAAATTAATATATTAATAGAATTTGTTTGATCTAATAATATTCCATATAAAAAAGGAGAAGAAGCTGAAGCCATTACTCCAAAAAAGGTTAATAAAGCTTTAATTGATCCTAAATTATTTACCCCATACATTTCTGCCCATAAAGAGTTAGATGTATTTTCAGTAAAACCATTTGAAAATCCTAAGCCCGCCATATAGAGATATAAAATATATACATGATCAGACAATAAGAGTGTTCCTAAAATTATTGCCATCGGAATTAAATGAAAGGGAATTAATTTTCTACCTGTAAATTTATCTACCAATATACCTGAAATGACCGATCCAATTGTTCCAAATATTGCATAGAAAATAAAACTTTGCGCTAAATTAGTCATTGTCCAAGATTTTAGGTCAGCTATGAATACTTGATGAAAAAGAAATCCAGTCACAGTAAATGACATTAAGAGGGATAACGGTAAATAAATATAAAATTTTGTATCCTTTAAAACCTCTCTTCTTTTCCAAGATATTTGATTAGGTTCAATTTCGTCTTTAAAATTATTTTCAATTTGAAAATTATTATTTCTTAATAATAAATAAAAACTTAATCCAAATATAAAGAATATAAAGATAGCGGAACTAAACCAAGTTAATCTCCAACCAATTGTTATTAATAAAAGAACAACTATTGATGGATATACCATTTCACCAACTGAAAAACCAAATCCTGAAATAGCTAGGGCCTTTCCTCTATTGGTATTAAAATATCGAGACATCGTTGTTCGTGATGTATGTCCCATTAAACCTTGGCCAAAAAGTCTTAAAAAATAAATTGTTAAAAAAAGAAAAAATACATTAAAGATCATGCTTGCCATTAAACATGTCAAAGCCATACCAAAGACAATAACTAGGGTGTATTTCTTTAAATTAACAGTATCGATTAATTTACCTGCCCAGATTATTGTTATGGCACTAAGAACCGTGGCGATTGAATAAATACTTCCAAATTCTGTGTTAGTTAATGAAAAAGTCTCTCTAAAATCATTGCTAAAGAGCGATATAAAAAAGGTTTGACCAAACCCTGAAGAGAAGGCGATTAGGAATCCAAATGATAAAAGGTGAATATTTTTATAAATAAAATTGAACAAAACTTAAGGGATACTATGATTTAATTTCAATTAAGCAATTATAATACGAAAGGTTTTAATATGAGCACGATTAAACAAACTCCTGATGAAAGTGACCCAAGTGTTAAAAATATTTATCAAGATATTCGAGACTCACGAAAAACTAATTACATCGGAAATTTTTGGAGATACCTTGCATTTGACCCATCATTATTAAAAAATGTCTGGGAGGATGTAAAAAATCTCATGGTCAAAGACACTATTATTGATAAAAAAACAAAAGAGATGATTTATATGGCAGTTTCAATAACAAACAATTGTAGTTATTGTACGCATTCTCATACGGCTACTGCTAAAAAATTAGGAATGACTCAAGAGGAGCATTCTGAATTCTTAAGTATTGTAGCATTGGCGGCAAAAACTAATCAATTAGTTAATGGCTTGCAGGTACCCATTGATGAAATTTTTGATGCCGATAGGCAAGATTAATGGATTTTCTTATTTGGTTTTGGAATGCCGGTGAACTTTTAATGATTTTAGGTATTTCAATTATTGTTATTGGTTTAATTTTTTATAAAAAGAAAAAATAATTAATTAAGGAGGAACGTTATGTGGGCATTCATACTTTTTTGCATATCTTTAATAATTACAATATTCGTTTATATAAAAAGAAACAAAATTTATGATGAAAACGAAAATTTAAATAATGCACAAATTGCTGAATACGATAAACTTGACAAAATTTTTGTCATCATGCTTCTTATTACAATTGGATTAGTAGGAGTCGCAGCATATGTTTTAGGTTGGTTTGATTTTTGATATTTATGAAGAATTTTATAGTAACTTTTTTCTTAGTACTCTTTATTTCATTTAACACATATGCAATACAAATAGTAGGTAGTAAGAAACTTTGTCAGGATTTAATAATTCTAATGGGCAATAATGATAATGAATTAGAAATTCTTTATAATGATCTAATTAGTGGTCAATTAGTTGAAGAAGATAGATTTCATAAAATGAAAGATTTAGAAAATTACGTTTTAAAAATATCTACTCTTTATCACAATCTATGCACTAAACATTAGTAAATATTTATATAATTTTGAAATTAAGTAGGTAATATTTTAGAAATGGACGCTGAATTAGCAGTAAATTCTTTTTGGTTTCTATCAATTTTTACTGCCGCCATGTATATTGCAAGAAAGAAATATAAAGCAAAAAAAGAATTTGGAATTATAGATAAAGTTTTCAAATTTTGTTTTGTAGGGTCAATACTAATGATTTTGATAAGTTTATATTTATTAATAATTTAATAAGTTTTTGGAGGCCCACCCCGGAATCGAACCGAGCTACAAGGATTTGCAGTCCTCTGCATAACCAATCTGCCAGCGGGCCAGAGATAGAATTATTACTATATAAGATCTAAAATATCTATAATAATCATCATTTATAATAATACATATGCCTATCTTAAAGAAAAAAACTAACTTACTTAGCGAACCCAAAAGTTTTTTAAAGAAACATCCTGAAATAAAGTCTTTTGATATTGTTATGCATGATTGTAATGCTATAGGCAGGGGGAAAATAATAAGGCGAAATGAATTATTAAAATTATACGAGTCTGGAAGACAATTCCCATTATCGCTGCTAGGAATGGATATCACCGGTGAAGATGTACCTGATACTGGATTAATCTTAGAGCAAGGAGATGGAGACATAAAAGCTTGGCCAATAGCTAAATCTTTAAATGTAATTCATAAAAGCAATCCTCCAAGGGGAGAGCTTTTTATGACCATGTCTGATATTGATGGTAACAAATTAAATATTGATCCTAGAAATGTTTTAGAGACAAAAATTAATTCTCTCAAAAAAAATGGCATCAAATTATGTGGAGCCTTTGAATTAGAGTTTTTTTTAGTAGCTAATGAATTAGATCAATATGGTAAGCTTCAACCTGCAAAATCTATTATAGGAAAAAAAAGATCTCATCGAAAAACAGATGTTTATTCTGTCGATAATCTCCATGGAATGCTTCCCTTAATTAATGATATTTATGATGCTACAAATGCTGCAGGTATTGAAGCTGAGACAATAATCTCAGAATATGCGCCTGGTCAGTATGAATTAACACTTAAACATCAAAATGATCTACTTAAAGCAGCAGACGATATTATCAGACTTAAAAGAATTATAAGATCTCAATCCCGTGCACATGGTGTTACCGCTTGTTTTATGGCAAAACCAATGGAAGGTGCCTCTGGATCGGGAATGCATTTTCATTTATCGATGTATGATAAAAAAGATAAAAATATCTTTTCTGAAAATTCAAAAAATAAACTAAATCCAAAACTTCTCAATGCTCTTGGAGGTTTAACTAAAACCATGGGTGAAAGCATGCTGGTATTTGCACCTAATGCCAATAGTTGGAGAAGATTAGTACTTGGTTCCTACGCACCCGTAACTCCTAATTGGGGCTTAGATAATAGGTCTGTTGCTTTTCGTATTCCGTCTAGTAGTAGCATGAATAGAAGAATAGAACACCGTGTTTCTGGTGTTGATGCAAACCCTTATCTAGTTGCTTTAACTGTAATTTCAGCCATTGATTATGGAATAAAAAATAAACTCAAGGCACCCAATCAAACTAAGGGGAATGCTTATAAACAAAAATCAAAATCTATAAATAATATGCCACATGATTGGAGCTCTTCTATTTTAGCTGCAAAGAAATCAAAATTTTTAATAGATACCCTTGGTCCAGATCTTCATAGGGCTTTTATTGCTATTAAAGAAATGGAGTATCAAAAAGTGGCTAGTACTGTTTCAGAGTTAGATATAGATTTATACCTTAATGCTATTTAATCTTATTTTGAAATTTTTCAAATTCAGTTAAGTCCATATTAATTTGATGTTTTTTTTCTGGATATTTCCCAGAATTCATATCATCAATAAACATTTTGAAACCTTTTATTCTTAAATTTTGAATTTGTTCTTCTTCTTTTTGAAGATCTACATATTTCTTAGCGTGTCTCGGATAATGTCCTTCATTTGTTCCTAAAATATCATTACAAAATAAATACTGTGTATCACAAACATCACCACATCCCATACCCATGGTAATCATTTGAGTATTTCTTGTAATAAAGTCTGCTAATTCAACTGGAACTACCTCAACTTCTACACAGGCGGCACCCGCGTTTTCTAAATCTTTAACATCTTGAAAAACCTTTAAGGCTTCTTCAGCTGTTTTACCAACTGCCCGATAATTTGTCCAAGTGGCACGATTTGGAACCAGTCCAACATGCGCAGTTACTGGAATACCCTCTTTTGCCATAGCTTCTATCCATTTGACAGAATGGGAACAATAAACGGCATCACCACCCATTTCTAGGATCTCAAATCCTCTTTTTATAGCTTCTTGTTCAGAGCTCACTGTTCCGTGTTTTAAACCTACTGAAAGAAAGGCTCCTGACGCTACTTGTCTGACTTTAGGAAAATAATGATCTGGCTCGCAAGAGATTATTTCTATTCCGGCTTTAAATGCTGCTTCTGCCTCAATATCAGTATCGATATGTGTTTGGGCCCACTTTTTTTTTCCTTTTTGACTCCATAAGTCATAAACAGATATTCTTTTAGTCAAAGTATTTACTGTGGAACAGCTACCTTAAGTTCATAATTAGGGTCTTTTGCTTGTTTAAGAATAGTTGGAATAATTTCTGAATAGGCACCCCAAAGGCCTCTTTTGGCTGGAGGCATTTGATCTTTTATTAATTCATGGAGCTTAGGTAGATTATGGGAGGGTACAGTAGGGAACATATGATGTTCAATATGATATTCCATTTGCCAATATAAAAAACTAAAAATAGGATTTAAATGCATCGTGCGTGTACTATAACGATGGTCTTTAATATTATCTTTTAAACCTGTATGTTGTGTCAAACCAAATAGTCTTTTTAAAGTTATTCCATAGTAGCTAGGTAGAAGAAAATAAAGAACAGGTAACCAAGATTGAAATATGAGGGAGATAACAATTAGAGCTAACCAAATTGCAACATGTAATCTTGAAGAGTTAATGCATTTTTGATGTTCTTTTTCAGGAATGACTTGTTTCATTACATCAGTCTTCACTCCTAAAGCATGTAGAATTGTTTCGTATTGTGTCGTCTTTTTAAAATTAATAAAATCATAAAACGGAATAAATAAACTAAAAAAGTAGAAAACATCTGCTGGTTTTCTTATAGCTATTTCAAAATCAAGAGGATCATCAAAATAAGTGTATCCATGATGACGAAAATGAGACCACCTCCATCGAACTGGTTCAAATCCATTCATATAACTACCTACTTGATAAAAAAAATTGTTCCAAAAATTAGTTTTAAAAGCTGTCTTGTGTCCTGTTTCATGCCAAATAGGATCTGCACAATTCCAAATATTTCCATAGATAAGAAAAAACACAACTGTCCACCATGTGCCCCACGTTGCATAGGCTAAATAACCAAATAAGATTAGAGATCCAAAGAAAATAAACATATGTTTAAAACCCTGATAGTCAGATTTTTTTAATAAATTTACAAATTCTTGTTTATCAACTTCACAACGATGCCATTTATTAAGATCAACTTGCATATTCCTAAATTAGCATAATTTCTTAAAAAATTGAATATTATGCAAAAGTCCAAATAGCCCCACCAAGAGCTAATAAAAATCCTATTCTTGCCATTGATGCAGAGTATTTCATAGTTGTTTGATTTGGAGGTGACTGATCTTGAGCTGATTTTTTTAGGTGAAGATTGATAATGACACTACCTATAAGAATAAGTGTTGCACCCAGGAGTTTCAAATGAAATGACCAGCCTAAGTTAAAACCACCGTAAATAACTAAAGTTTGCAATATTCCAGTTACCCACATTGTAATAATAGCAATTAGGGACAAAAAAGCTAAAATACGAAAACTTTTCGCCAAATGGGGCTCAGGAACTTTTCCCTCTTTTTTATAAATTGACTGTATAACAGCAGCACCAATTACTCCACCACCTGCTAAAAGTAATGAAAAAAGATGTAAAAATTTAGAAATGAAAATAATCATAAATTATCTTAACATAATATTAGCAAGATAGGTTAAGATTCATAGTATGAAGTCAAACTCTTTAACAAAGCCTGAGAAATCTCTCCCTTTTAAATGGTATTATGACCAAAAAATTTTTCAAAAAGAAATTACTAAAATCTTTAATGATGAATGGTTATATGTTTGTCACATAAGTTCTATAAATAAAAACCATTATAGAACACTGAGTGTCAATAATAAAAATATTGTTCTTATCAAGAATAAGCTAAATGACATTTCTGTATTTTATAATACCTGTTCACATAGAGGATCTCAAATTTTTGATCAAAAAGAGGGAAAGGTTAAATCTCCAATAATTATTTGTCCTTATCATCAATGGTCTTATGAATTAAGTAGTGGAAAACTATTAAATACAACATCTTTAAAATTAAAAAATTTTGATAAAAAAAAATACGGATTACAAAAAGTAAATTTTTATATTTGGAAGGGACTTGTATTTGTTAATCTACAATCTAAAAAAAAATTTAATCTTCAATCTACTTTTCAATATTATGATAAAACAATTGAAAAAATAGATTTAGAAAACTTTGTTGTAGGACATATTTGGAAAAAAAACGTTCTGTGTAATTGGAAAATCTATTGGGAGAATTATAGTGAATGTTTGCATTGCCCAAATATCCATCCTGAATTATCTGATTTAGTTCCTCTTTATCAAAGAAGACTGGTAGATATTCAAGATCATCCAGAATGGGTTATCTTAAAAAAAAATAACTCTCATTCAAAATACCAGGGTGGCTTGAAAAATGGTGCAGAAACTTGGTCTGTAGATGGTAGTTCTCAAGGCCAGAGTATTGAGGATGTACAGTCTGAATTGGAATCAAGAGGGCAGATATATATATCTACATGGCCAACAATGTTTCTTGGGATATATGGTGATCATATTAGAATAGTTAGACTTATCCCCATAGATTCAGAGAAAGTTGAATTAACTGCTGAATGGTTGTTTCCAAAATCAACCTTATCAAACTCCAAATATAAAATGGAAAATGTGATAGATTTTGGAATACTGGTCATGAATCAAGATGCAAATATATCTGAAGTTAACCAACGAGGGATTTATAATTTAGAAAAAAATTCTGGTGTTTTAATGCCTGAAGAATACATAATCAGAGACTTTCACAAATATGTTAGAAAAAAATTAAAAGGATAAGGAAGAATGGCTTACCAAAGTTATGAACAATGGTAAGTCCATTCTTTGTATATACTTCTTAGTTTGCACTAAGAAAATCTCTTTAAAAGAGATTTTGATATTTAAAGTTACGCAATGTTAACTTATATACTTTGGTGGCTTCATCTTTATAACCTCCAACCTTATACCTATCCTTATAGGTAATCAGATTTTACATTAAAAAAATATGATTATCTTTTGAAGTTAAAGAAAACTGTGGAAAAATAGTTATTAATTAATTAACACAAAATTCTTTATTCCAGAATTCATTTACTTTAGGCATTATCAGAGGTAATTTTGCTAAAACAAGTGGGCCAAATTTTTCTATATCACCAGTTGCTAATACATAGTTTCCTGTATTAGATTCATTGAAAACTTTTATATAATAATTACCAGGTTCATAAATAGTATTGCTTTTAAACTCAGCGCCAATCTCTGGACCAATCCAATACCATTTTTTCCCATATGGCTCAAACCATTCCCACCATTCAAAACTATTACCATCTATTTGTTCAATAACAATTTCTTCAGAATTATTTATTTTGATAACATTAAAAGAGAATTTTCTAAAAGTAGGGCATTCATCTATCTTTGGAACAGTAATACCAGTATAAAAATTAAATTCTTTTTCAGAGCTAATTAAGTAGTAATGTGGCTTACCTTGAAGCGTTCCATATATCGCTTTTGAAACTTCGGGTTTTTCTATGACATAGGCAGAACTTAGACTGTTAGTGTTTTGATCATTAATCACAGGTTGATGGCCAAATACTGTTAATGGGAATAAAAGAATAAAAATAATTTTTATAAGATACATATATTCTTTTACTCCCGAAAATTCTTCTGGATCTGAGTCGATAATGATCTATGAAAGTCTTTATTTTTTGCTATAAATTCAAATTATTATGAATTTTGAAGAAGCAAGAAATAATATGGTCTTAAACCAGTTAAGAGCCAACAGAATAAGTAACGCTTCATTAATTGAAAAAATTGAATTATTTCCAAGAGAGAGTCTTTTTCCTAATAACTATAAACATCTTTCTTACTCCGATAGCATTATTCACTTAAACGATGGTAGGTTTGTATTACCTCCATTAACATCTTTTCATTTAGTTCAAGCTTTAAACCCTTCTTATAATGATAATATATTAGAAATTGGATCGGGTTTTGGAACAACCACTTCTATATTAAATCAATTTACTAACAACATTGATTGTATTGAGTCATCGGAGGAGATGATCAAAAGTTTTAATGATAGTATGAAATCTGAATTATTTTCTGCTAAATTACTGAAAAGTAGTATTGAAAATTTCTTCACAAATAAAAATCCTAGTATAAGCAAATATCAAAAGATTTTAATAAATGGATCTCTTGATGATGAACCTCATCAAATTATCAGTAAATCTGACGATAATGCTCAGATTGTTTGCATTATTGATAATCAGGAATTCAAACATAAAATTATCAAATATCAAAAAGTGAATGGTAACTGTAATCGTTTCATCATTGATGAGGCTTCTTCCTCATTAATTCATAAATTTCATAAAAAAGAACAATTTGTTTTTTAATTTATGGATGATCTCCAAGACAAAAAAAAGTATGAAACTGAAATTTATCAAGAATGGATAGATAAAGGTTGTTTCAAACCAACATATAATTTCGATAAAAATTTTTCAATCTGTATACCGCCGCCAAATGTAACTGGTTCTTTGCATATGGGACATGCTTTAAATAATACTATCCAGGATATTTTAGTTCGATATCACAGAATGAACGGCTACAACACATTATGGCAACCAGGCACAGATCATGCTGGTATAGCTACTCAAATGGTAGTTGAAAGAAATTTAGAAGAAAAAAATATTTATCGTAAAGATTTATCTAGAGAAGAATTTATTAAAAAAGTCTGGGAATGGAAAGAGTACTCAGGATCAACAATTATTAACCAACTAAAAAGATTAGGTAGCTCCTGTGATTGGTCGAGAGAGAGATTTACTATGGATGAAGGTTTATCTTCTGCTGTTAGAAAAGTATTCGTGTCTTTATACAATGAGGGCTTAATCTATAAGGGTCAGACTTTAGTCAATTGGGATACAAAGTTTAAAACGGCAATTTCAGATTTAGAGGTAGTACCTACAGATGTAAGTACACAGATTTACTACATTAAATACCCATCTTCCAATGGGCAGACGATAACGGTTGCTACTGTTAGACCTGAAACAATATTTGGAGATACTGCAATTGCAGTTAACCCCACTGATGATCGCTATCAATCTTTAAAAGATATTACATTTACGATACCTCTTACTGATAGAAAAATACCTCTTATTTTTGATGAATATTCTGATCCTGAGATGGGAAGCGGTGCAGTAAAAATTACTCCCGCTCATGATTTTAATGATTTTGAAGTTGGAAAGAGGCATAATTTAGAACTTTTAAATATTTTAAATGATGACGGCACTCTCAATGATAAATGTCCAGAAGAGTATGCGGGTTTAGATAGATTTGAAGCTAGAAAATTAATTGTCAAAAATTTAAAAGACCAAGGCTATATTGAAAAAATTGAAGATTATAAAACAACTATTCCGTATGGAGATCGTTCAAATACAATAGTAGAACCTTATTTAACAAATCAATGGTTTTGCAATGCTGAAGAGCTCGCAAAACAAGCAATGAAAGTAGTAAAAGAGGGGGAAACTAAATTTTTTCCCTCGAATTGGGAAAAGACATATTTTCAGTGGATGGAAAATATTCGACCTTGGTGTATATCTCGTCAAATATGGTGGGGGCACCAAATTCCAGTTTGGTATGGACCAGATGGAAAAGAATTTTGTGCAGAAACAGAAGAAGAGGCTAAGCAATTAGCAACTGATTACTATAAAGCAGATAAAATTATTCTTAAAAGAGATAAAGATGTCTTAGATACATGGTTCTCTTCAGCTTTATGGCCGTTTAGTACTCTTGGATGGCCAAATCAAGAAAAGACACTTGAATATTTCTATCCTAACTCTGTTTTAGTTACAGGGTTTGATATTATTTTTTTCTGGGTGGCACGGATGATGATGATGGGTAATAAATTTATGCATACAACGCCCTTTCACACAGTTTATGTCCATGCATTAGTTAGAGATGAAAAGGGTCAAAAAATGTCAAAGTCAAAGGGCAACGTCATTGATCCTCTTGAAATTATAGACAAATATGGAGCTGATACTCTGCGTTTTACTTTAACGTCACTAAATACGCCTGGTAGAGATGTCCGATTAAGTGAGCAAAGGATTGCAGGATATAGAAATTTCGTAACAAAAATAACTAATGCTTACAAATTTGCAGAATTTAAATCAATTTATCCTTTAGAGCAAAACGAAAAACCAAATCCTAAACACATGTTTAATCATTGGATTATCAGTGAATTTCAAAAACTATATCGATCTATTCAGGATAATTATCAAAATTATTATTTTCATGAAGTAGCAAATCAACTTTATCACTTCACATGGCATACATTTTGTGATTGGTATATCGAATTATCAAAAAATTTATTAGACTCCGACGAATATCGAAAAGAAACGATTTATACTTTCCATTTAGTATTTAATTCTTTACTTCAATTATTGCATCCTATTATACCTTTTATAACTGAAAAACTTTGGTCAAAAAATAATGACTCTATCTTAATGACTTATCAATGGAATTATACTGATGTTGCCATCGATGAAAGTTTAGTTAATCAAACAGAGGACTTTATTGATTTTATTGAAGAATACAGATCAATCGAAAAGCTTTTTGAAATTAAAAAGGAAGATTCAGTATTGATCTTTTCTGAAAACAAAGATCTTCAAAATTTATTTATAAATAATCAAAGTATTTTGGAATTTTTAACTCGAAAAAAATTATCTTTAGAGAAACTCCAATCAGGGGTTAAGCTTCCATTTAAAAAATATGATTTTATTTTAGAAACAAATCAGATTGATAGTGATAAAATTAAAAATAAATTAAAAGAAAATCAACAAAGTCTTCAAAAAGAAAAAATTAATATAGATAAAAATTTATCAAATCCTAATTTTACTGAGAGGGCTCCAAAAGAACTTATTGAACAAAACACTCAAAGACAGGCAGCTATTAATTTGGAATTATCTAAAATAGATAGTATATTGTCCAATCTGTAATGGTTGATAAAAAGAAATTACCAAGTCGTCATGTATCAGTAGGACCGAATTCTGCTCCTCATCGTGCCTTTTATTATGCTATGGGCATGACTGAAAAAGACATCAAACAACCCTTTGTTGGTGTAGCTACGACCTGGAATGAAGCAGCTCCATGTAATATTTCCTTATCAAGACAAGCTCAGGCTGCAAAAAAAGGTGTCAAAGATGCAAACGGCACTCCTAGAGAATTTACTACAATTACCGTGACTGATGGAATAGCTATGGGTCATGAGGGCATGAAATCTTCATTAACTAGTCGTGAGATTATCGCCGACTCTGTAGAATTAGCTGTTAGAGGTCATTGTTATGATGCTTTAGTTGGTTTAGCAGGCTGTGATAAATCTTTGCCAGGTATGATGATGGCAATGGTTCGTTTAAATGTTCCCTCTGTTTTTATGTATGGTGGTTCAATACTTCCGGGTGTGCATAAAGGTAAAGATGTGACAATTGTCGATGTATTTGAGGCTGTTGGAAAACATTCAAGCGGAAATATGACTGATGAAGAATTACATGAATTAGAATGTGTTGCCTGTCCTTCAGCGGGCTCTTGTGGAGGTCAATTTACTGCTAACACGATGGCTTGTGTTTCTGAAACTATTGGATTAGCACTTCCAGGATCTGCTATGACACCAGCTCCTTATGAGAGTAGGGATCAGTATGCTTATGAAAGTGGAAAAGTTGTAATGGATTTAATTGAAAAAAATTTAAAACCTAGAGATATTGTTACGAAACAATCTTTAATAAATGCAGCTATAGTTGTTTCTGCTTCAGGTGGATCAACAAATGCAGGTTTACACTTACCCGCAATAGCTCATGAGGCTGGTATTGATTTTACCCTTGAAGATGTTACCAAAATATTTCAATCAACACCCTACATTGGCAATCTTGCCCCTGGTGGAAAATACGTAGCTAAAGACCTCTATGAAGTTGGAGGAGTACCTGTTTTAATTAAAACTTTAATTGATGGTGGTCTTATAGATGGATCTTGTATTACAGTTACTGGAAAAACTTTATCTGAAAATGTTAAAGATGTTGAGCTTCCAAAAGATCAAGATGTTATTTACCCAATTTCCAATCCTATTAGTCACTCTGGTGGTGTTGTTGGATTAAAAGGTAGCCTAGCTCCAGATGGCGCTATTGTGAAAATAGCAGGTTTAAAGAAACTCCAGTTTAAAGGAAATGCTATTTGTTTTGATCGTGAAGAAGAAGCCTTATCAGCTGTGTTGGAGGGTAAAATTAAACCAGGAAATGTTGTTGTCATTAGATATGAAGGACCAAAGGGAGGTCCGGGCATGAGAGAAATGCTATCAACAACTAGCGCAATTTATGGTCAAGGAATGGGAGAAGAGGTTGCTTTAATTACTGATGGTCGTTTCTCAGGTGGGACTAGGGGCTTTTGTATAGGCCATGTCGGTCCAGAGGCATATGACTGTGGACCAATAGCTTTGATAGAAGATGGTGATGAAATTGAGATTGATGCCGAAAATAATCGATTAGATTTAAATGTGTCTTCTGAAGTCTTAGAACAAAGAAAATCTCAATGGAAGCCAAAAGAACCTCATTTTCATTCAGGGACTCTTTGGAAATATGCCCAAACAGTAGGACCTGCACATCTTGGTGCTGTCACACACCCAGGTGGAAAAAAAGAAAAAAGAGTTTATTCAGATATTTAAATCCATAAGTATTGGACAGTGATCAGAGGGTCTTTCCATATCTCGATATTCTTTAAGAACCTTAATCTTCATAACCTTACTTTTTAAAAAAGGTGAGACTAAAAAAAAATCAATTCTTATACCTTCTTCTTTTCCAAATTTATAAGTTTTATAATCAAAAAAAGTATAACTATTTTTTTTTGGTTCGTTTTCAAAGACATCTAATAAGTCTAAATTCAGTAATTTATAAAATTCTTTTCTGGTTTCTGGTTGTGCTAGGGCATCTTTTCGATATCTTTTTATATCATGAGCATCGTCATCTGCGGGTATGACGTTAAAATCACCTGTTACAATTACTTCATAATTTTTTTTTAATTGTTTTAATTGATTATATAAGAGATCCATCCATTCAAGCTTATAAGAAAATTTCTCTGTATCGATAGGGTTTCCATTTGGAAAATAATTATTAACTATAGCTATTCCTTCTTTTTCAAGAAGCAAAACATTATTTCTTGCTTGAAGTGTATTTAACTCAGAAATAGTTAAATCTTTTATCAATAATTCTTTTTGATATGAAATTGATACTCCATTATAGCTTTTTTGATTTTGACTAATTGTTGCATAATGATAAGGGTCAAAAAAATTTAAAACATAATTTTGGTCATCTATCTTGAGTTCTTGAAGGCACAATAGATCTGGTTTTTCCTTTTGGATTAGTTTTTGAACTAGGGGTTCCCGCGCACGAAGAGAATTAACATTCCAACTGATTATTTTCAATTTAGATACTAAAGGAGCTACCGCATCCACATGAATTTTTCGCTTTAGGATTGGATATACTAAAACTTGAACCTA
>Ga0181601_10002287_pt1 | contig 16402 bp, 14 predicted proteins | sample 041ome_8_FD_133020 | JGI IMG/M metagenome (GOLD analysis project Ga0181601, IMG submission 133020) | Coastal salt marsh microbial communities from the Groves Creek Marsh, Skidaway Island, Georgia - 041407BS metaG (megahit assembly) | ecosystem: Environmental > Aquatic > Marine > Intertidal zone...
CCTTCTTCTTTCTCGAATGAAGACTACTGCGTGTCGCACTATTCGATTGAAAATTGTCACGCCTCGGAAGTGTCAAAAGAGGGTTTCCAAAAACTTTACACGCAGCAGCAGCAGCAGAAGGAGGTCGCCTCCTCCCAAAAAAAGCAGCGAGCAGACAACCAGAAGACAAAAAAAGAGACGAAAATTTTTTTCTTTTTTTTTTCTTTTGGGGCACGACCTGACGACGACCGGCGCAGAGCTCGAACGAAAACTGACTGACTCTCCACAGAACACACAACAAACACAAACAATATAGTAGTAAATAGGAAGAGATGAAAAACAGCGGCGACAACAATAGCAATCAACCGCAACAGAGGAGGAGGAGGAATTATCATCGCCACCGCTCTTCTCAAAACCAACAGCAACAAAACCAACAACAACAACAGAAAGATAAGCGGTCAAAGTTGGTGGTGAGAAACCTCCCGTCGACGATGACGAGGGAACAGTTTTTAGACTGCCTGGAGAAGGAGTTGGATTTCGTGTTTGGGAAAGACTTTGCGTATTTTGACTTTGTGCACGCGAAGACGAAAGAAAAAGCGCACGTGGAAGAGCTGATGTTATCTTCGAGAGACGGTAAAGAGAACGCCGTCAAAAATAACGAAGAAGAGAGCGAGAAGGACGGCGACGACAAGAACAAAGGAGAAGAGGAAGAAAACGCAGCAAGCAAGATGAACAAGAAAACGAACAACAACAACAATAGAAAAAATCCAAAGAAAGTAAACACGTACGCGATGGCGTTCATCGATTTGTGCACGTCGACGAAAGAACCAGAAATGAGCGCTTTGATCGAGAAATTCGTGAAAGCGTTCGATGGGGCACCGTTTCAAGTGAAAGGCGAGACGTCGCGAGCGAAAGTGGAGTTTGCGTTGAACCAACGCGTGCCGTTCGCGGCGCAACAAAAGAAGAAGGAGGACGATAGCAATGAAGGAAAGGCTAGTGTCCCGATGCAAAGTAACGCACCAACGTCATCGTCTGCGATATTTAAAGACGCTGATTTTTTGAATTTCCAGAAGACGTTTGATGCTAACGGTGGTAGACGCGTCGTGAGTCGTTCGGCACTCCGAACCGGTCTGGCGCAACCTCGAGACGAAACTGGAAAAGACAACGTGAAAATATCCGCGCTGGTCAACTTTGTGGCAAAGAAACGCCACTCGGAGCAAGCTATTTTAGAGAAGGAGCGAAAAGAGGAGGAGCGAAAACGACTGGCAAAGATTGCAAAGAAAAAAAAGAAGAAAAATGCGGCAGGAGGAAGTGGAAACGTCCCCGGGCCGTCTTCTAAAGCAGCGGGAGCGGCGGCAGTCAAAAACAAAAAGAGTGGCACAGTTCGAGGTGGTCAAGCGAACCCACCACCCGAGGAAAAAAAGAAAACAAAGAAGAAAAAGAGCGGCACGACGAGGACAACGACGGCGGCGTCAACGACGATGCCGGCACCGAAACCTCCCGGGATCGTTCTGCAAAAGAACAAAAGTGGAGGGAAAAAAGAAAAGAAACCGAGTTCGACGGCTCCGAGCAACAACAATAACGCCTCGTCTAAGAAGACCATCCCGGTTCCAAAGCCAAAGCCAAAGTGAATAGTTTTTAGATGGCATAGGTAGTTAGTAGAAGCGAGAGATATACGTGTATTTAAAGAAAGCGGCCGGCTGTAAAGTATTGTCTAAATCAATCACATCGAACCGTGTTTGGTCCGCGCTTTGAGTTCGTGTTCAACTCTTTTTTTTTCTTCTTGTTTTCTGTGTGTGGGATCTCCGTTTTGTGGGATCTCCTCTCCTCTCATCTCTATCCATTTTTCTGAAGGAGGAGGTGATCCTCATAAAAAAAAGAGTATCGTCACAGTACACCACAAGTCACATCGAACTCACGCACCAGTTAAAATGTCGTCTTTTGCCATGGCATCTTCAACCGTGACCTCCTCTGTCTCTTCCTCGATCGTTTCGCGAAAGAACGAGTATGCGCGAGCGCAAAAAGTAAGCAGCAACAACAGAAGAAATTTAGTCATCTCTCGCGGTATCTTTGACGATATCAAAGCGCAAGTGCAAAGTTTACGCCCGGACGCGAAATCTGCTGGAATTTACGGCTCGCAGGCTAAGGACGATTACGAAGAGGTGGATGTGGAATATTACTTTAACTATATGGGATTATTGGCCGTAGAAGGGAGTTATGATCGCATGTACGCTTTGTTGGAGACGGGAATTCACCCGGCGGATGCTATTTTGCTCTTTGCGAGCGCTGAGGGGGATACGCCAAAGTGCGCGGAATTGATGGAAGCTGGGGCGAACCCGAACGCGAAAGGATTGGATGGCATGACCGCGATTGATGTGGCCGGTAAGAACAACGCGGACAAGAAAGAGGCGGTGTTGGAAATTTTGCAAAAGTAAATACGCACGATAAGTTTTCTCAACGCTCACAAACACACACACACACGCACACACACACACACCGCAATACAAAAAGGAATCGATATTATTTAAAATACATAGGAAGTTGATATATATTAGTTGATAATAATTTGAATAACGTCAAAACTAATCGCCATTTGGCGTGTCTGTTTTCAGTAAAGGCGCGTGATTTCGCCAATACGCCACCGACGCGTCGTATGCAGATTTTTCTAAAGGTACGCCCGACCCACCTTCGCTCTTACCCAAAGCGTTTCGCATCATCGTAATCGGTTGCATCGGCAACTCGAACGGTTCATCTTGCGCTTTAATGGATATAATACCCCACGGTGCATCCGGTAATGGTCTATCTGGATCGGCTTTCCCCGTTGCCTCTCGTTCTTTCACCAGCTGCTCTCGACTGTATAAAATAATGTCCAACATTTTACTCGTTTTGATATCCTCGGCGTTGTCGCCGAAAACGTCCTTCACGTGAAACCATCTCGTCAATACGGCTAATTCGTTTGCGGATCGAGCGGAATATCCAGATTTCAATAAGTGCTCGTTCTCTTTCGTGATTTCTACCGTCGCTACTTTCGCGTTCACAAAGTTTGGCACGAAGACGTGTTTACAAAACGGCGCGTACCCGTCCACGAGCTTATACTCTCCTCCAGTCGAAGTGTGGTAGTCGTGTATTCTCCTGACGAAGTCGACTTTATCGTGCGAAATAATCGTTCCTGAATAGTTCGGATCGTCCCACTGACGGATTGCAAAGTCGTCGAGGAAGAAAATATCCGTAGATAACGTCTTTTCGTCGACGACGGTGTTTGATGATGACGATGCGTTCGTCGTCATGAGTCTCGTTGCTCTTCTTTTACTGTTGTTCGTTTTTTTACAGTTGTCGTTGATGCTGCTGCTCCCGCTCCTGCTGCTGAAGAAGAAGTTTTCGCTTCCGCTTCTTCTTAATACGGGTGATAATGACGACGACGACGACGACGACGACGACGATGCCAATCGAGTGTTACAGATGATACGAGGAGTGGAAATTGGAGCGAGTGCTGCGCGCGTTGTTGTTGATACTGTTGCTGTTGTAGACGTTGACGACCTCGACAGAAGTCTACCGAGCATAGCGTGTGTAATTTTTTGTACCGCGCAGAAAGCAGAAGTGAAAAACAAAAAAAAAGTAAAACTCTCTCTCTCTGCTCTCGGCCGCCGCCTCATAAAAAAAGGTACGACACACTTTTTTCCACTCTCTTCGCGAGAACGAAAGAGAAACAGCTCATCAGATCTCTCTTTTTTTCTCTCTCTCTCTCTCCCTCTTTCTGGCGTGTGTGTGTGTGTGTGTGTGTCGTCGTTGTTGTTCGTTTGCGTCTTCATCATCATCGAGCGGCGAGAATGTCGAGCCGAAGAGGCGAAGATGCTGCGGACGTGATAATCTCGCGAGTCCAAACTTCCCACCGGAGGTTGGGCGAATACGAGAAACTCATGCCGAAACAGTACCCTCCGAAAACGCTGAGAGAAACGCTGGAAGGGAAATATTGGAAGAATTATAAAACTACGTCTTTACAAAACCAACCCGGAATCGTGACCGACGTGTTTTATTCTGGTTCTATGCACGATAGCACGTTCCCTTGTTACCTAACGGCGACGAGTTCTGCCAGGGTGACCATGTATAACCAAAACGGGAGGAAAGTTTTAAAGACGTTCGCGAGGTTTAAAGATGTCGCGTTTAGTGGGGTGTTAAGGAAAGACGCAAAAGTGTTAGCGGTCGGTGGACAAAGCGGTGTCGTGCAATTGTTCGACGTCAAGACGAGAAATATCCTGAGAAAGTTCACTTTGCACGCCGGCGCCGTAAGAGCCGTTCGATGGAGCGAGACGAGTAATTTGAGCGTCGGGTCGAGTTCAGACGACACGACGGTACGGATATGGGATGTCAGCACGGGAAACTGTTCGCAAAGATTCGATGGACATAAGGATTACGTTCGCGCTTTAGAATCGAGCCCGGAGCAAAATGACGTGTGGGCGAGCGGTTCGTACGACCACAGCGTCAGACTGTGGGACGCTAGAGTAGGTAGAGACGCGGTAATGACTATGCAGCATACCGGTCCAGTAGAAGATATATGTTGGTATCCTAACGCAAGAGCGTTGGTATCGTGTGGAGGGCCAGAGGTTATCGTTTGGGACGTAGTCAAAGGCGCCTCGTCGTTTAACGTGAAGGATCCCAAAGAGAATAGTAATGATAATAGCGCCCACAATAATAGCAATAGATTGATACGTTTGACGAATCATCAAAAGACGGTGATGGCAGTCAACGTGCACAAAGATTGCGGTCCGAGAACTTCGAGCAATAATAGTGCGACGGATGAGTATCAGCCAAGATTGATCACTGGAAGCTTAGATGGGCACGTGAAGGTGCACGAGATTGACGCTTTCACCGTGAAACACGCCGCGAAGTTTCCGGGTCCAGTTTTATGTTGCTCAGTCTCACCAGACGCTAACGCCTTCGCAGTTGGTATGGCAAGCAAAACCTTGTGCATCAGAAAGCGAGCGAAACCTCGCATCGCGGATGCAAACGCAAAACCTACGCCAGGGCCAGGTGCAGGGAAATGGAAAATCACCTTAAAATCTGGATTCAGAATAAAACGACCAAGGCGAATGGATGCGGGCACGATTGGTTATTTCACGAGAAGTGGAAACGCACAACCGCGCTTAGAGGATGAGATCATTAGGAGGAAAAAACGCATACGATTACAAGCGCACGATAGAGCACTGAGGAAGTTCCGGTTCGGAGATGCACTCGATGCTGCTATTAGTAACAGGAGACCAGAAGTTGTCATGGCTGTCATTGAAGAAATTGAAAAGAGAGGAGGCATCACAAAGGCGTTAGCGAATAGAGATGAGCACGGTTTGGTACCAGTTTTAGAGTTCATCGTCAAGTATATTGCGAATCCACGTCACACGCGAGATCTTGTCCGATTATCTCAGGAAATTCTAGACTTGTACGGCTCTGATGTCGGGACGAGTAAACGCATCGACAGGTGCTTAAATCAGTTGCGGGAAAGAGTAATGCTCGAACTTCGATTAGAAGACACGTTAGATAAGCTTTCTGGCATGTGTGGCATCATTTTGAATTCTTACTAGTAGTGTGCGGCTGATGTAATGTAAAATACTATTTAAATGTTCTAAAACTCTACTCTTCGTGACAATCACGAAACGGAGCACCGACTGTGTCGTATTCCCCTCCTAGCGCAAGTGCCAAAGTGTGCCTTTCCTCGACGAACCAAGCCATAGGCAATGTCATTTCTAAGCCACATAGTGAGTTAGTCAGCTCGCGGGCAACTGCTTTTGCATTCTCGCTTGTGCCTGTCGTACCGAGAAATCGAGCCAAAGTCGCGTGAATGATAGACTTATTCGAAACGATTTGATTCACGGGAGAGTTTGGAAGACTGTCCCGCAAAAATTGGCGGAACTCGGATATTTCGCCACCATCTCTGGCATTTCGCGTGTTCCAAACACTCACTAACGCTCCGCTCGAAGTTACGACAACCCTTTCGAGTGCAATTTTAATCGGGCATATCTGTTTCGCAGATTCTTTCACCGCACGAACCTCCTCTCGGATTTCATCTCCTTTTGCTTTATGAGCATCCAGATGATGCGAAGCGTGGTACACGGAGGCGTGATAAAGTTCCGCATTTTGTAACCAGACGGACGTTTCTTTAGAAAATCCATATTTCGCGAGAACTTCGCGCGTTATCTTACCGATTTTCTTTGCGCCTTCTGACGTGCTAGGGAACGGCAACACGATCGCTCGAACTGGAATTTCAAGCTTTTCTAAAATCGGCATAACTTCATCTTTATCGGTATCGATGTCAAAAACTTTATCGAGCGTCAAATCGTTGTTGTTGTTTGCAGTTTGGACGATGACTGTTTTCGAGGGATTAAAAATATCCAAAATTGTGGTACCTACTGTGCTTTGAAACATCTCTGCATAGAGTTCAGACCTCGCGTCGACGTCCTCCGACTCACCAAACGGCGCAATCTTTTGTCCGAGAGTGAACTGACACTTAGACGACAAATCGTGCCACCAAATCTCCCGTTCTCTATTTGTAGACGAAGTGGAAGTGGCACTACCAAGATCTTTTCCTAATACTGTCGCATCTTGTCGATTTTTTTCGCGCGAACTCGCGTCTGTATTCAACTTGGTAGACACCTTCGAGGCGGAGGAAGAAACCGTCGCGCCTTGATGTTGTTGTTGTTGTTGTTGTTGCAGGCTCGTTGCATACTCGCGGGTATTATCAACTCCGTGTAACGCGCGCCGCTTCATCGCACTCGTAAACATACCAATTAACACGCCAAACATCACGAGGCGAGTCAATAACTTTGAGCGTCTTCTTCTTGTCGTGTTCGAAACACTCTTTTTGAAGTGATATTGAGAAGAAATCATCGCGTGTTGAGAAGTGTTTTAAATCAACAACCAAAGTATTGTATTGTGTGCTTCCGTATGTGAATACTTTCTCTCTTACTTTGAGTTATCCGAAGCTCTATAAGCCATCGTTTTCAGTGGATCTTCCGTGGCAAAATACACATCATTCGTCACGTCGTATTCCGAGAAGAGCTTTCGAGAATCGTTCTTCTCTCTCACTTGTTCGTTCAAAACGCGTTCTCTTTGCTTCGCTAAACTCAGATTTGCTCGCACGGAGACGTCCTCGTCGCAGACTTTTAGCAGTCTCGAGAGTGCCGCTCGATCCACGATTCGCGCTGGAGCTGGTTTATCGTCGCTTGACATTTGAATTTATGATTTATACGTCTTTAGTAAAAGGAAAGGTTGGCGGAGAGAGAGCTTTGCTGTGAGGAGTGGGTGTGATGTTTTTTCTTCCCACTGGTGGGTACAAGTACACGCAACATTTTATTTCAATCTTCTTCGCCAGCGCTAGATAAACCAGAACCACACGAACCGTCCGATGGCCCCTCTACGTCGCTACCTCCAACATCTAAATCGTAATAACACTCCGCCGGCGGTCTCGGAGTGGCCGAAAAAAAACACACATCATCCACGCTACAAAAATTCGAGTCCCCTTTCAAACGAATAAACGCGCCTTCGTTGTTGTGTCTAGTGTCGCCGAAATCTCTAAACTGTGGATAATCTGGGGCTGAAAACACGGTAACTAGTTTACCATCTTCGCCTAAATCGTGGTCGATGCAGAAACCGGATTGGATTGAGGGCATTTCCGGTTTATCTTCTCGAGCGTCTGGACCTTCGTGCGAACGAATAATCAACTTTAAATTTTCATTCTTCATAAAAGCTCTCGATTCCTCCGGTCCAAAGATGACACCTATGCCTCTTTGCACGTTTGGTTTCAAGCCATTTAAATGCGATGGATCCGACCACATGACATCGCCCGCAACTAACGTTCGTCCAACGCCGGACGGATCAAAACCACCTTTACTCGCCGCGCTCAACTCTTTCAAAGTGCCCAACTTTGGGTTCAATTTCGATTCTGATTTCTTTTGAGAAGGCGAACGAAAGAGTCCACCGTGTAAAACTAAAGCTGATGATCCTATTCTACACGCTAAGGGCAACGCTGCGCAGAACTTCAAAAAAGCGGGGTAAATGTGGTGCAAAGCGTTCGCGTCGCCAAACTTCACTTTCAACTCGCGTTCGAAACCGTAACACGACGTGCAGAACTCGCTCTCGTGATTCCCGCGAATTAAGATCACGTCTTGCGGAAAGCATATTTTCATCAACGCAAACGTCAACAGGGTTTCGCAGCCCCAGGCGCCTCGATCGACGAAGTCGCCGTTGAACACAAAGTTATTCTTCGAGGAAGGTTTCCCTGCCAAGTCTAACATTTGTAAAACGTCGTGAAACTGTCCGTGCGTGTCGCCAACGACATTGACGACCGTTTCCTCCGGGTTTTCTGGTCGTAAATATACGCACGTGTTCTCCTTCTCTATTATTTCCGTGCAATGATCTAAGATTGACGTGAACTGTTGCGCCGAGATGAACTTTTGTATTCTGTTGGCGACGCCAGAGTGCGTGTTTGCTTCTAAATTGGACTTTAAACGCTCGATATATTCCAACGTTACGTTTTTCACGCCTGGGAACGCGTTGTCCATCGATGGCCGACGCGTCATGTTCTGAATGCACGAGATATGTTCTAGTGTTACGTATCCTCCGAGTTCGCCAGTCGGTCGATAGATCCCTATTTCCGGCTTTGCTACTCTGCTTTTTTATGAGGAAAAAAAATAGCAGCAAAAAATTGAATATGTAGTAGGTATTGAAGATGGCATTTTTGAAGACAAATGGTGACGATGATGATAATAATGATGGTAAATGTTTTGTATTACTTATTGTTGTTTACACTGCTCGCCCTCGGCGGGAGCTGGCTCATTTTCTTTCGCGGCATTTAAAGGCGTTGGCTTCAATTTCTTAGCCTGAGGTTGTTCTTCCCCGACCGCGACTGGAGTTGGCGCTACCACCGCTTTCGGTTGCACGCGGACTGGAGCTTGCTGAACGGGGACGACGCGTTTCGGTTGTAACTGAACGGGTTGTTGCTGCTGCGGAACGACTTTTTTACGAACTTGCTGCACTTGAACGACGGTTGTTTGTTCGTTTAACTGTGGCTTGTCGAAACCATCCGTTTCGACGCCTTCATTCTTGTCAGAAGCGTTTGGGTCTGGTTTCACCACGCCTCCGATGGAAGCAAACGCAGCTCGAATAGCGTCCTTCGCAGATTGTTCTTGGTCTGCGAGGCCTTTAAGCTCGATTTCTTTTTCCGTGAAGTCGCCTAAAACCGCTTTAATGGTTTCAAACTCTTCCGTCCGCTCTTTGTTCTCCTTCCCACCGTCTTTCAGATCGTCTTCTTGCAACCGTTTCAAGCGAGCGTTCAAGACGGCGATGCCGCGTTGACACGTTCGCAAAGCTTCTTTAAATCGATCTAAGAGTTGGTACGCGAGCGACATGTTCGACAAAACCGCGGCAATTCTTCTATCGTCTAAGCTCAACTCCTTTTCGTATATCTCTAAAGCTTTTGTTTCGTCTTCAATTGCTGCTTCGAAGTTAGACTGTTCTTGATTAATATCTCCGAGGTTCTCGTATACAGAAGCGAGTTCGAGCGCGCGCTCTTTTCGCAAAGGCTCTGGGTCCGGATTCGCTTTTGTCGCTTCAAAGTGCTCGAGATAAATCAAACGCGCATTTTCTAACAACTTCCACGCCAATTCCATGTCCGTTTCGTCTTCGTCTTCCTCGTCTTCGTTCGCGTCTTCTTCTGCGTCTTCCTCTTCTTCTTCTGCGTTTTCTTCATCTTTCTCTTCTCCAGCACTTTTTGTATCTTTCGCACCATCGCCAGAGCCAGCCGCTTCTCCACCAGCACCGCCCGGCGCGTTCGATCCGAATACCGTGTTATCTTCCTGTGCTTTCCAAAACAAAACGCATCCGTACTTCAAATACGTCGGCGCGACTTCAATGCTTCCTTCGCCGAATATCTCGTTTCGAATTTCCAAACTTGACCCGAGAAACTGAATGGCTGACTCCAAATCGTTCGCACGAATAGCCGCGATGCCGGCTTTGTACGCCGCATCAGCCGCGGCAATTTGTTTCTGCTTTTCTCCTTCACCTTTCGTTGTTGGTGAATCTGTCATCGTTTGATGCGTGTTATTGTGAAGGTTCAAAGAGATGTGCGCGTTGGGAGATATGTGAGAGAAGAAGAACTGAAGAGAAGCTTTTTCTGACGTGCTTTTTTGATTTACGAATTTGAATTTTTTTGTCAAACGCACAAGAATGAAGAATCTTTGAAGCGTGAGGCACCTCTCCTTCCTTCGTCAAAACTCCCTATATGCCACCCCCCAAAAGAGGGCTCACACGCACACACTTACACACACACACACACACACACACGCACACACGCTGGGAAAAGAGTGAGAGAGAAGAGTGTGCTCGTTGCACTTGCGAACGTATCATCATTCGATCCCTTGTCATTGAACGAGGCGGCATAGAATAGAGAAAAAAAATGCTGTTCGCGTCTTCGTACACGTGTCCAAGGACACCACGATTTTCCACCACGACCAACATAACATACAACAACAAACCGTCGTGTTCGTATCGCGACGCACCGTGTTCGTCATCGGGTCGAACGTTCACGACAAAATCGTTCGTGAATAGAAGAAGATCGTCGCGTATCGCTCGTCCTCTGATTCCCGTATCGTCGGCGTCATCTTCAGAAGAAACGTCCGAACGACAAACGGACAACAATAGTTTCCCACCCTCTTCTTCTTTGTCGTCGTCGTCGTCGTCGTCGTCATCGACGAGGAAATGGAGAGTAAACTCGCTTCGAGGAGGAGAAGGAGGAGATAGAGGACGCGTTGCTACGAGTAGTCGTCACTATGACGATAAGAACAGAAGCGTTCTGGAAAAAAACGCGTCTTTTATTCGCGCCGTGGTCGCCATACCCGGCTGCGTCAAGCACAAACCACTGCGATATGTGACGACTTATTCGCAGGCTTCTTCGAAGGGAGAAAGACGCGGCGATGGAATGAAAATGTCGTCATCCGACTCAAAAGATGACGATGGGTATGAACACAGTTACGATGACGACAGTAATAAAGGTGGGTCCGCTATGGCGACGTTGTCGGACATGCAAATGGACGTATCCGACCGAGACTCAGAAACCGTGTTGAGCGCAGAAGAACAAGAGCGTAAATTACGACAAACTGAAGCGAAGAACATAGTAGCTAGGCGGTTACAAAACGCAAGAAATGATCGATTGCATTTAACGAAGCCGTACGCGGTCGTTCGTTTGGATAGAGTGAACGGTGTCGGGAAAGATGAGGACAGAGCGCCGTATAAGCAAGTCATGTCTAGACGACAAATGTTGAGAGATACAGATTTATCGCCGCGGGATTTACGTCGCATTGATCCAGTCTTGACGCAATCAAACAACACCCCGGCTATTATTGTCCGTGAAGATTCGATATTGGTCAACCTGGGTGTTCGAATCATCATTCGGGAGGATCACGCATTGTTACTCGGCCCGGAGACTGGACCGTCGAATAACTTTTTAGAGGCGTGGAATCAGAAAATTGCCGCTCAGAAAATGCTTAAAGGTGTCGCGAATGGCGTCCCAATTGGTGGGTCTTCCGTTGATGGTGGTGTAGGGTTCGCTTCTATGCAGCAAGATAACGCGGAAGGATTGGAAATCCCGTTTGAGTTGCAAGTAGTTGAAGCCGCTTTGCAAGAAACGGTGCACCAGCTCGAAGAGAGATTAGAAACAGTGACGAGACGATACCGCGCTTTAGAACGTAGAATGCAACTGAACATTAACAAAGAGACTCTCGATGAGTTGCGATTTATGAAACAGACTTTGGTTCAACTAGAATCGAGAGCAGAAGCAGTCAGAGACGTTTTACTCGACACTTTGAACGATGAAGACGATATCGCAAGGATGACGCTGTCCTCAACGGCGAAGAAAGAAAATGAAGAAGATGCGGAAACCATCGAATATGAAGAAGAGGAAGTTGAAAACTTGATCGAGTATTACTTGCAACAAGCTGAAGCTTGCCACTCTGGTGCAGAAGCCCTTTTGGAGAACGCGAGAGATTTAGACGAGTCTGTGGCATCGACGCTCGCTGCGAGACGTTTAGAGGTTTCAAAATTAGAATTGACGCTTTCCATTGCCAGTTTTTCTGCCGCAATTGGCGCAGTCGTTACCGGTATCTTCGGGATGAACTTGAGAAGTTGCTTGGAAATGTCCGTTTCCGCGTTTTATATCACGTGTGGGTTGTTGTTATTCGGCTTGACGTATTGCAGTATAGCGTTGATCAAGTGGTGCCGACGAAAAGGCGTCTTATAATTAACAACCTCAGTATTTTTACCAGTATGTATTTGTAATAATAGCGAAACCAAACCACCTCACGATAATAACCATGTAATGTGTACGGCACGATAATGATAACGCGACAATTCTATTCGTATTTTTGTATTGTACATTATTCCTGAAATATGCTATGCGCCTAATATAATCTCACTATACACAGTGTCTTTCTTTTGACTAGGAGGATTTCTCAACGTTGGGGTAGTGTTTCTCTTTCCTCACGGTCTTGTCCAAGTATCTATTTCTGGCCTGTTCAACTATACTCCTCCCTCGCCTAAAATCTTGTTTCAACTGCGAAACAGGTGTCGAAAACTGCGGAGCGTCCAAAGGTCCAGGGGAGATGATGTGCACGACTTCATCCAACTCAAACTCCAGTTGTTTACGTCGTCTCGTTACACCCTCTTTCAGTTTACAAGCGGCTCTTTGAATGGTATATCTCTCAAAATCTCCTCCTGGCAACTTGCTCAGAAGTTTCTTCGACGCGCGAGAGATGACTCCTGTCATTTCTGTTTTTATCGACAGTTCTTGTTATCTACTTGAGCTTTCTTTTTATTGTGTGGATGGTCTTTTCCTGAAAAACGTCTAAACGTGTTCTCTAGTTCACACTAATATTTTTTAGCTGCTTTGTTGTTACACTACTATCTAGGTGCTATTAATTCACATCTTTAACGTTTCTTTTTCGTTCTAATCGTTAAGATTGCTTCCACTAAGTTTGAGATCATGTGCGCAAACGCGAATACGCCACCGCAGACGGCACATAAACGAGTCATAAAGTATACGACATGCGGTCGTTTTGAATCGATGGTAACAGCGATTGGAGAAAAATCGTACAAGAAATACACCGCAGGCAACGATCCCGACCAAGCATCAGTCTTGCGAAAATACTCCGTCACGGAATATTGGTTCGTTGAGACGCTTTTCGTCCAACTGAACAAACCTAAAAAGATGCTTCTTCGGGTTCGATAAAACGTAGGCACGAGTTTGAGAAAGTACTTGTACACTCCGCTTCCGTTTTCATCCCAAGTCAAATCCATGAGCCTACTTCTTCGCATTTGCTCGTTTTTCTTCTTCTTTTCCTCTTTCTCTTCCTCGTTCCTATCTGAACTCTTGCTGCTATCTTTGTTACTTTCGTCGTAGTGGAACTCGTCATCGCTTCCGCTTCGCGCAACTCCGTCCAACGGGTTTACCAATCCCGGATATCCAGCACCAAATGATAAATGCGTGATAGTGTGCGATATGTTAATTTTATTTACCGCACCAAACGCATGTTGGAGCGTCTCGTAATCCTCCGCATGCGCGGAAATGTGAAAATTCCCAGCGACTCTTTGTACGTGCATCCTTCCGTACAACCGACAACCTTCTTTCTTCTCAACCGCGTGTTTCACTTCCTGCGAATGTTCCGCACGTTTCTCAAAGACAACCTTCATTCCACCGCCGAAAAACTGTTGCAAGTCTTGTATGAGTGCGTCCTCTTCTTCGGTGACTCCTCCTCCGGCTTTATCGTACGACCCTAACGATTTCCCGAACTCGCTCAGTCTCTCTTTGTGTAACTCTCCTCTCACATCTTGGTCGTTCTTCCCGGACTGATCGTACGCGTCCACCGATAACACGGAACACGGAACTCTCGGAAAAGTAATATCCATTCTCACCGTCATTAATTCATTTTGCGTACCATCCACAGCCATTTGTTTTACCATCGGTGGCGTGATGTAATTCATAATTTCATTCGCGCCAAGAATACACATCAGAGCGATGCCGAGTAAAGAGACGATGGCGCCCGAAGTCGTTCGCACCATCAGATGGTCCTCGATTTTCTTATACGCATCGAAAGAGGATACCCAGGAGACGGAGCTACCACCACCGCCGCCAATACCCATTGTTCTTTCAAGAAGAAGAAGAAGAAGAAGAAGAAGAAGGAGACGAAGAAGAAGAAGAGGAAGAAGAGATTGTGGATCTCTCTATATGTGTATATTTCAATCTATCTCTCGATTACGCGCGGGTGTCTAAAAGTCAGGAAAAAAGAGGTTGTGTTTATGGAACTCTCTCTACTCGTATGTGGGCGAGACCAACCCCACAACAACAAGGAACTGACTGTTGACTGTTGTACGAGTAAAAAGGCAAAAATCTTAACACGCCCACAACACAAAAAAACGACAAACAGTTACTCGTCGTAAAGATAATAATAAAAAGAGAAAAGAAATGTTATCGTTTGTGTCGATGATTGCTGCACCAATGGCATCATCGACGGGCGTTTCCATCGGGATGAGAACGAAAAGAAACGCGTGTTCATCTTCTGGTGGAAACCGCGCGGCGGTTTACGCGAGCGCCGCGAGACTTTCTTCCAAAAGAAATTGTTTTCGCACCGCCCTTTCTGCGCGAGACAGAGGGAATGGGAGAAGCGAAGGGCGACGAAAAGAACGGATGAATACGCGACCAAGAGCAAACATTGAACCGGCTACGGACCAAGACGATGACGACGACGGCGAACATTTTGCCGGAGCCGGTTTCATGGAAGGTTGGAAAGGCGAGTTGTTTTTGAAGAACATCGATTTGAGTAAAGCTGCGGGAAACTATTACGTCGGCATACGAGAGCGGTTGTTACAACTCGATCCTGGGTTGAACCAAACGCTCATCTCCTCTGGGACATCTATCTCGCAATTATTCGATCAAGACAAGTGGGAAAAACATCGAAGAGTCAACCGCTTCTTTTACGATTTACAAAACATCCCGAGCTCGACGGTATTTCTTCGGTTAGTTCGAGTGCTTTTGACGCTCACGTTTCTCGCGTACTTGGTGTTGATCATACCGGGAACTTTACTCAATCTCACGCACAAAATGGTTCCTTACGTGAGTGATATTGTACCGTCGAGCTTATTATTATGGATGAAGCAATCGACGATTGAGACGTTTACCTTTCACATTTCACCCTTGTTCCACACGATGCTGGGTACCGTGCTCGGTTTAGTGCTCGTCTTTCGAACTAACTCTTCTTACAGTAGATTTGTGGAAGGCCGGGTCGCATGGGGAGCGCTCGTTCGCCGGTGCCGAGATTTTGCTCGTTTTAGCGCTTACATAGAAAACGAGCAACTGAGGAAGACAATGTTAGGCGTCGTTTCGTGTTATCCGTATCTTTTGAAATCTAGATTACGGTCCGGTCGAACGCGAGAAGATAAAAGCGACCCTTCCGCTTTCAAAGATACTCCGGACGAAGCCGTGAATCGCATTTTGAACAGAGTTGGTGCCAGCGAAGAAATTCCTATTTTGTTAAACGATAGTAGGAATCGCCCATTTTTCTGCACCATGCGCTTGACGCACTTCATGAAGATTGCGGTGAAAGAGGGCATCAACGACAACGCGCAGTTGATGCTCGAGCAAACGATTTCAGAAATCAACCAAGCTGGTGGCGTGTGCGAACGATTAATAGCGACGCCAATTCCGCTCTCATTCAGTCGTCATTCATCGCGTTCTATCATGATTTGGTTGCTCACGTTACCGTTTGCATTATCCTCGATAACGACGGGATGGACTCTTTTACCTTTGATGTTCTGCGTGAGTTATCTCATTTTAGGCGTGGATGAGATTGGCATTCAAATCGAAGAACCGTTCGCGACGTTACCGTTAACGCCACTGTGTAAAATCATAGAGAGGGATTTGCAAAACGTGATGGATTGCACGGATAGCGCATGATAACAGTTTTATCGTTCATCATGTGATGTAAAATTATTCTTCTAGCGTATCGCTGCACCAACCAGTTTAAGTATAACTACTCGTACGAGTAACTTTTTTCTTCAGAAGCAAACGTTTGATTTATTTGCGCATAAAGCTTCTCACCACAAAGTTCCCGTCTTTACTCAACGAAGCTCATCAGGAAAGAAAAGTATGTGTACGTCGTTGGCGACGCACAGCGCGTGTTGCGCGCAGATCAGCGTGCATCCGTTTGCATCATCAGCGCGAAAAATTCATATAAACTCCTCTCGCTCATCACAAAAATTTTCTTCGTCGTTGGTAGTAAACGAGAAGGAGCGAAGAACAAGTCGTCCAACTGTTTCGCGAACACCATCGAGTCGGGTCTCTTTGATGTGTCGCGCCGCAAAAGATAACAACAACAACAACAACAACAAC
>Ga0181601_10002297_pt1 | contig 16358 bp, 12 predicted proteins | sample 041ome_8_FD_133020 | JGI IMG/M metagenome (GOLD analysis project Ga0181601, IMG submission 133020) | Coastal salt marsh microbial communities from the Groves Creek Marsh, Skidaway Island, Georgia - 041407BS metaG (megahit assembly) | ecosystem: Environmental > Aquatic > Marine > Intertidal zone...
AGTGGCATGAACGAAATAATGTCGCCCAAGGATCAGTTAATTTATCCAGAGTTTGTGGTGACTTTTGTGGTGGGCGACGATGACATTGCGCCGTCAGTTACGGAGGTGGTTCGCACAGTGCTTGCCCGATACGGGGGGCGGAGTTTTGGTATGTTCCGCAACAAGAGCTCAGCGTCGAAAAAAGCGGAGAAGGTGTTAGCAGAAGCGGTGCAAAAGCGGAAGCGAGATGATGAGATAGGCGATCTCATTCTCTACTACATTGGCGTCAAGGATCGCTTTGGTGGTTATTCATCTGCGCATAGCTGGACGATGCTCGGAGATCAACTTAAGAGGGATGGCACGTTGTATCGCTATCTCGTTCAAGAGATGCAGCGGCATGGGTATCTTGCGGTGGCTTAGAAAGTCTTGTTGTGACTTCTGAGGAGCGGCAGGTGGCTACTGCTGTGAGGACTGCTCCACGATGGTTCGGTAGGTGGCTCGAGCATGCTCGTAAGCAGTGCGGGCGGCGTCGAGTTCGGTGTCGCGATACTGCTTCTTCTTTTGCTCCCAGCAGACGTCGACGGCATCGAGGCACCACTGTGCCGAGTCGCGGCTGGCTCGCACGGGAGCGTCGCCCACGCTGACCCAGATCGGGTTGGTATGGCTGGAAGGCCAGACTCGCACGGCAACCCAGGACGACTCGCGGATCGGCGTGGTCCAGGAGAGATCGTTGATCGAGCCATCGGCCTCGATCTCGGTGATCGCTCGTACCTCGCCATTGACGATCAGCTCCACCGGCACGCGACGGCTGGCCCCAAGCCTCGCCCGCTCAAGTTCCCAATAGGGCTTTTGGGCGAGTGGTCGCTGGGCAATACCATTGAAGGCGGGCGGCTGCTGCTCTGGCAGCATGGCTGCGGCCCGACAGGAGATCGTGACCTCGCGTGGAGCGTCGATCGACAGGGTTGAGCCGTCGATGCCGAGCTCGGCCTGTTCGATCTGGAAGTCAAACAGATGGCTCTTGCCATCGGTGACGTAACTGCGGCCTTCCTTGATTCCCTCAACGTAACGGTCGAAGTCGAGGCTGTCGTCGTCCAGTTTCACGTAGAGACGGCCCAGGCCCACCCGCTCTCCATAGATGCAGGGGAAATCGGTCTCACCGCTGATTCGTGTTTCGAAGCCGCAGTTGAGCGTGTGGTACCAGATGTTGAGCTCCCAGTTGATCGGCGTGTCGACTGCTGAGATGAAGTCGACCGCGTCATGGGTGACGTCGACGATGTATTCGTTGGCGCCAATGCCGTCGAAGCGGGGCATCTGCATCGAGGGGATCGTCTCATCGGCAATCTCCAGGCCCCAGCCGGAGTGGCTAAAGCCAACCACGCCCCCCTGCTCTTTCCCCCACTGCAGCACCGGGAGTGTCCAGCTGGGCCACTGCTCAATGCGGTCGGTGTCTGGGTAGTCGTCTTCTGAGAGCCGCAGCAGGCAGAGATGACCCGCGTGGCTGGAGGGGAAGCCTGACACCTCCACGTCGTACCGCATCACATAGTTGGCGGTGGAGAGAGGATGCACGCCGCCGTCAAAGAACTGCTTCTGGTGATACCAGCATGGTCCCCAGGAGAGCACGCAGCCGACGTTGAGATCTTCGCCCAGGATGTGACGCATCATGTCTTCGGGGCCAACGCCTGCAGTTGGGCTCTCGTAGTGTGAGCAGCCCGCCGCGTGGACATGATGGTCGCCCGAATACCAGCTGTGGTCAGTCAGATGGATCCAGCGGGTCAGGGCAAACCTCTCCAGCTGCTCGGGGCCTTCGCCGACGGTGATGCGGCGGCGCTGCGTCTGATACTCCGGTCCACGCGTCCACGAGACGTCATAGCGTCCGGGTGGCAGGAACACATGCTCGCCGCTGGTGCGGTAGACCTGCGGATGAAAAAAGAAGTCGGGGGCGAGCCGACGGCTCTGCGCGGGATAGACGCGGCCGAGCGGATCCTTAATCAGAAAACTCGCCATCGCATCGCTGCCGTCGTGATCCTTCACCTCAAACACCACCTTAGTCGCGGGTTCGGCGGTAAAGAGAATGTCGACGTTGGAGCGGAAGCCGAGGTCTTGGGTCCCCTGCCCCGCGTCAAAGCCGATGCGTGCTTCACGTTGCCCTGCATCACGGCTGAAGATCTGGATCAGCCGATATTCAACCGCGAGGCCTGAGAGCGTGGGTGTCATCGGCCGATCGTTGAACATGCGGATGTCGGCCCAGCGGTTGGCGACCTCAGCAGCCGAGAGGCCCGGCGGAGGCTCTGGCGAACCAGATGAGCGAGCTACGATCGTAGCGGCATTTGGGCTGGTGGCCTCCAGCGGTGCCGTGATCCCCGCCTCGTTGACCACCTTCACGAGAAACACCGTCCAGCCCTGCTGAACCAGACGTTTCGCAATCGGGCCAGCCGTCGCCTTGACCCTGCTCTCCGGGTTGATTTCCACCGTGGCCAGGCAGAGGGGATCGAGGGCCTCCTGGATCGCGACGACAGCTGCCTCGTCATCATCAAGACTCAGCGCCAGCTGCAATGCCTCGGCCGTCTCCCCAGGCAAGGGCTGGCCAAGTGAGTCGAGGGCTTCGCGAAGTCGCTCAGCCTGCGCGGCCAACGGCTGTCGAGCCACGCTCGCAGCGATGGACTGGGATGAGCCACAGAGCATGCAGAAGAGCATCGCGACGGCGAGGAGCCAGTGCGGTGCACCGGCGGGTATGGCTCTTTGGGGCCACCTGGCTTGCAGGGCCAAACGTATTTCATAGGTAATCCGACTCATTCGCATGACACCCCCTCTGGCGACCCGCAACCGTAACGCGGCGGCGTGTGTGAGTACGCAGAACACTGCGTTTCTCTCGCGAAACTACCACGGTGTCTGGATGAGGGGAAACTGGACCGATCCTTGGGTATCATGTGCTGCGACGGGGGTGGAAGCATGTGCTCAAGCCGCCTCTGCATTCTCCTGATCGCAACTCCTTTTGATCACACACGATAGGTGAACTGATGACGCAGCCCGCACAGCCCAAGGAAGACACCGTTTCGCAGCCCACACGTCGAGGTTTCTTGGGAACCTCCGCCGCCGCCTCGATGGCTGCCGGGCTGGCCGTGCACTCGTCCGTGGAGGCTGCTGAGGAGACCCGCGAACTACGGCTGGCTGTTGTCGGCTGCGGTGGACGTGGGTCGGGAGCGATCAACGATTCGCTCTCAATCAACGACAACATCAAGCTGGTGGCGGCGGCTGACCTCTACGCCACCAAGGCTGATGCAATGCGGCGGGCGATGCAGGGGGCTCACGAAGGCAAGGTGGAGCTGCCCGACGCCAAGATCTATGAGGGCCTCGATGCCTACCGCCGCGTGCTCGACGACCCGGAAGTGGATGTGGTGATCATGACCACCTCGCCCGGCTTCCGGCCGAGGTATGTGCTCGATGCTGTGGCTGCTGGCAAGCATGTGTTCGCCGAGAAGCCATCCTGTGTCGATCCTGCCGGCTATCGAATCTGCCTGGAAGCTCATGCTCTGGCCGAGGCCAACGGCACGGGCATCGTCACTGGCACGCAGTATCGCCGTCAGACCAACTACATCGGTGCGATCGAGCAGATTCGCAACGGCGCGATCGGCGAGATTGTGTCGGCCACCACCCGCTACTGCTCAACAGGCATCTGGTATCGGCCACGTCAGCCGGAGATGAGCGACGCTGAGTATCAGATGAACAACTGGATGCACTTCATCTGGCTCAGTGGTGACCAGATCGCAGAGCAGGCTGTTCACAATATCGACACAATCAACTGGGTGATGGGATCCAATCCGGTGTCGGCCTACGGATCAGGCGGACGCTTCACCCGTCCTGCTGATAGCGAGATGTGGGACAACGTGGTTGTTGACTACGAGTATCCCGGTAACAAGATCGTGTCGTTCATGTGCCGTCAGATTCCTGGCACGACCGGTGACAACGGCAGCGTCATCTACGGCTCAAAGGGCCGTTGTGAGATCGGTGCGATCAATAGCGGGTCACGGATCTATGACATGAAGGGCGAGCTCGTCTGGGAGCAGGGTGGCAGCATTGCTGACGCCTACAAGCAGGAGCACAAGGATCTGATCGATTCGATCCGGGCAGGCAACCCGATTGTGGAACTCGCGCAGACTGCCGATAGCTCGCTGGTGGCTGTGCTTGGTCGTGTGGCCGCCTACACCGGGCAGCGGGTGGCCTTTGACTATCTCGCTGAGAAGTCGGAGATGGATCTCTTCCCGAAGAATCTCAGCTGGGATGCAGACCTGCCCGAGCCACAGTTTGCGGTTCCGGGCAAGACAAAGCTGGTCTGAACAGAAAGAGGTGTGCCATGGCGATTGCTCGCCGCGGATTTTTAAAGTCGGCAGGCCTCGGGCTTGCTGCCGCTGCGGTACCCGGTGTGGTTCGCGGTCGCAACCTTGCCAGCAAACTGCAGGTTGCCTGCGTTGGCGTCGATGGGATGGGCTTCTCTGACCTCTCGCAGGTCGGGAGCCACCCATCGGTGCAGTTTGTTGGGTTCTGCGACATCGACGCCAATCGGTTTGCCCGGGCGGATGGCAAGTTTCCTGGTGTGCCGCATTTCAGTGACTACCGGGAGATGTTTGCCGAGCTTGATGAGTCGGTGGATGCCGTGCTCGTCGACACGCCCGATCACATGCATGCCCCGGTGGCGGTGGCAGCCCTGCAGCGCGGGAAGCATGTCTACTGCCAGAAGCCGCTGGCCCACACCGTCTGGGAATGCCGGCAGATGCGACTCTGGGCAGCCAAGGCGGACGTGACCACGCAGATGGGTAACCAGATCCATTCGCATCCGGCCTACCGTCAGGGAACTCGGCTGATCCGCGAAGGGGCGATCGGCAAGGTCAAGGAGGTCTACTCCTGGATAGGTGTCACCGGCAATCAGCGGACGCGACTGTTCGCCCCGCCGCCCCCTGCCAAGCCGCCTGAGAACATCGACTGGAATCTCTGGATTGGTGCTGCGGCGATGCGAGAGTATGCCCCGGCCTACCACCCCTTTACCTGGCGAGACTGGCAGGACTTCGGTGGCGGGGCGCTTGGCGACTTCGGCTGCCATGTGTTTGATCCCGTGTTTACGGCGACGGGCATCTCGACGCCGCTGAGCGTGCAGGCGACCAACAGCGGCATCAACAGCCAGGTCTGGCCGACCTACGAGACGGTGCGGTATTCGTTTGCGGGAACCGAGTTCACCGCTGGCGACACGCTGCCGGTGACCTGGATGGATGGAGGACTGAAGCCCGCCCATTCACTGGCCCAGATGCCGGGGGATGTCGATCTCCCCGGAGGCGGCAGCTTGTTTATTGGCGAGGAAGGGACGATGGTCTTGCCGCATGTTGGCATGCCGTCTCTCTATCCGCTGGAAAAGTATGCCGGGTTTGCAATGCCTGAAGTCGAGGGCCGCAATCACTGGCATGACTGGGTGGACGCTGCGATCGCTGGCAAGCAGACCACTGACGGCTTCAACTATGCCGGGCCGTTGGCGGAAGCGGTGCAGCTGGGCAATGTGGCAACGCGGCTGGCGGTGGCCACCCTCAATCCGGTGAACGGGCAGCTGACCGATCCACAGAAGGTCTTGGCGTGGGATGCCGAGGCCGGCTCGTTCACCAATGCTCCTGAGGCCAACGCCTTGCTGAGCAAGACCTACCGCGACGGCTTTGACGTGCCGGCGTGTCGCTGAGGCCGGTTTTCCATATTTTTCGACAAGACCTGCGGAGAGACTTCTGATGCGATTGATGCAAACGACTGTTGTGTGTGCCGTGGCGGTGCTGGGGATGGCGTCCGGGGGAGCGTCCTGTGGCGAAGCGGCCGAGGTGCCTTCGTCCGAAAGCATGCAGCTGGCGACAACGCCTGATGATCGACTCGGCGAAGACTGGTGGAAGAAGCGGCACGACGAGAAGCTCGCGCTCGTGAAGGAGGGTGGCTGGGAGCTCGCCTTCATCGGTGACTCAATTACTCACGGCTGGGAAGGCCACGGCAAGGAAACCTGGGCGGAGTTCTTTGGCGACCGCAAGGCGATCAACCTCGGCTATAGCGGCGACCGCACTGAGCATGTGCTCTGGCGGCTCGATCACGGCGAGCTCGATGGCTATACGCCGAAGGTGGCGGTGATCATGATCGGCACCAACAACACCGGTCACCGCAAAGACGCTGCGGAAATCATCGCCATGGGTGTGCAGCGAATCCTGCAGCGGATTCACGAGATCACCCCAGACACCAAGGTGCTCCTGCTTGGCATCTTTCCCCGGTCGGCGGAAGCGAGCGACCCAGCCCGGGAAAACAACGACCGGGCCAACGGGATGCTGGAAAAACTTGCCGACGGAGAGCAGGTGGTGTTTCTCAACATCAACGACGCTTTCCTGACCGACGATGGCGTGCTGACGAAGGAAGTCATGCCCGACCTTCTGCACCCGCAGGCAGCGGGCTACAAGCTCTGGGCAGAAGCGATGGAGCCAACCCTCGCCAAGATGCTCGAGGAATAGACGCCGTCAGGCTTCAGCGTCTCGAGACGCTGATGGTGATAGAATAGGTGCTCGCGGTGTGCGAAAGCAGCCGCGGGCACTTTTTATTTAAAGAACGTGGTTGGGCTGCCGGAGGGTATGGAGATGGGCCTGCAGCTTCCCGTGCACGACGAGTTCAGCCGCGGGCGGAGAATCTTCTCCGGTGTGTCGATCCTTGTGGCGTTCACGCTGCTCATCTGGCAGAGCTATCGGCTGGCGGCGGTGGTGGAGTCATCGGAGTGGTGGCTGGTGCTGGTGGTAATTGCGGGCGTCGCGGCGGCAGACCTGTTTTCGGGTGTCGTGCACTGGGCAGCTGATACTTGGGGGCGGGAGTCGATGCCAGTCGTCGGCCGGAGGCTGTTGCATCCTTTTCGTGTGCACCATGTGAACCCCGATGACTTTCTCAGGCGACGGTTTCTCGATACCAACGGCGATACAGCGTTTCTGGTGGTGGTGTTTATTCTGCCAAGTGTCGCTTTACCACTCGAGGCATCCTGGCAGCGGGCAGTGATTGCTTTTCTGATTGGCTTCGGTGGTGTAGGGCTTCTCACCAACCAGATGCATCAGTGGGCGCATATGCGACAGCCACCGCAGCTTGTGCGTTTCTTGCAGCGAGCGGGCTTTCTGTTGCGGCATGAAGTTCATCAGGAACATCACAGAGCACCGCATACCGTCAACTATTGCATCGCCACGGGCTGGTGGAATCCCATTCTTGAGACGCTCAGCTTTTTTCGTAGGGCGGAGTCGCTGGTGACAACGCTGACAGGCGCCAAGCCTCGAGGGGATGAGGCGGCCTTCTTTAGCGCGGTGGTGCACTCAACGTCTGCGAGGGCGCGTGACCAGCAGTGTCGTGATCAATCCGAGTAGCGAGTAGGTCGTACCCGTGTTAACCAAAACCGACGATGGTGGAATGCCGCAGAAGCCGCATCTTTCGCTTGAGACCAGCGAGCCGATCGGGTTCGGTCGTGGCTGGATCAGCGGCGTGATTGCTGCCGTGCTCGGAGTTGCGGGCCTGGGGGCAGTGCTCTGCTTGCGGTTCCCGGATGTGCTCACGATTCCGCATCTTCGTGAGCACTATCCCGTGGCGGTGATCCGCGGTGTCGTGCATGTGGCCTTGGTGGCTTCGTTCTTGCTGGGGACAGTCAGCGTCTGTCTGCGGGCCAACAAGATGCTTGGCGTGTCAGCGATTGGGCTGACCGCGGTGGCCGCCCTGCTCGGAGGAGGCGGCGCGGCTGGCGGGGAGGCATCGGGTGCGTGGGGGTTGGGCCTCGACTGGTTTGTGCTCAACCTGATCCTCTACTCGTTGATTTACATTCCGCTCGAACGGGTGTTTGCCAAGCATCCCGAGCAGCCCACCTTTCGCAAAGAGTGGCGGGTCGATCTGACCTACTTCTTTTTCAACACCCTGTTCATTCAGGTGCTCAGCCTGATGACGATGCGGCCGGCGATGGTGTTTTTCGACTGGGCACGGCTGCCGGCGATTGCCCAGACGGTCTCGGGGCTCCCCGTGCTGGTGCAGGTTCCGCTGTGTGTGCTTGTGGCCGACCTCGCCCAGTACTGGGTGCACAGGGCCTTCCACACCATTCCTGTGTTGTGGCGATTTCATGCGATCCACCATTCCGCGAAGTCGATGGATTGGCTTGCGGGGGCGCGGCTGCATCTCGTGGATGTGCTGGTGACGCGCGGGCTGACGTATGTGCCGATCTATGTCTTGGGCTTTTCAGAGACAGCCATCGGCATCTACGTGGTGATTGTTGCAACGCAGGCCACCTTTCTGCATGCGAACGTTCGTTGGGAGTTTCCTGTTATTCGGCGGTTTGTGGCGACGCCTTGTTTTCATCACTGGCATCATGCGGCAGAAAGGGAAGCGATCGACAAAAACTTCTCTGTGCACTCGCCTCTGTGGGACTGGGTGTTTGGCACCTACTACATGCCCGGCTGGTGGCCCAAGCGGTATGGGCTCTGTGATCGTCAAGAGATGCCGGCAAGCTGGACGCTGCAGCTGATTCAACCCTTCCGTCGCGATCGGCGGTCACCGACGGCGGATCCAACGTCGTGATGAAGATCGCTGTGATCTGGAACCCGGCGGCTGGCACCCGCGGCTCAAGGCGGCGGGGCGAACGGTTTCGTCAACGCTGGCAGGGGCGTGCTGCGTGGTTTGATACCCCGTCGCTTGCCGATGTTGGCCAGGCAGTGAATGAGGCTGTGGAGCAGAGCTGTTCGATTCTTGCAGCCGCAGGTGGCGATGGCACCGTTCACGCCGTCGCCAACGCGTTACTGCAACTCCCGGAGCCCAGTCGGATCACGCTTGCCGTGGTACCGGTTGGAACGGCCAACGACTATGCCTACTCGCTGAAGAAGCAGTTTGGCGAAAGTGACCTTGATGATGAAACGAGGCATCGTGTTGACGTCGGCCAGGCCACGAAGGAGGCCACCGGGGAGACGCAGTATTTTGTTGAGAGCCTCGGTGTTGGAGTGAGCGGCGATGTTGCAGCCGCGGCAAGGCGGATACGAAGGCTCTCAGGCCGTCTGCGGTATGGTCTGGCAGCAGTGCGTGTGATCAGACGAGGGCTGGTAACGCGTCCTCTGCAGCTTCAATGGGACGAGGACGATCAGTACACCGAAGAAACACAGATGCTGACGCTGCTTCTCGGGCAGCGGGAAGGCAATATGGTGTTTTCCCGCGATGCTCTGCTCGACGACGGACTCTTTTCAACGGTGCTGGTGACGCAGTGTTCGGTGTGGGAGGCTTTGCGGCTGCTGCCGACGCTGCTTGTGCGTGGCGTGCCAGAGAGTCATCCAAGCCTGAAGCGTGGCCTGGCAGGGCGACTGCGTGTTGCCTCCGAGAGCCCACTCTCAGTGCATATCGACGGCGAGCCCTTCTGCGATGGTGCCGCTGCTGCTCACGAGCTGGTGGTGGAACTGCTCCCGAAGCGGCTCGCTGTGAAGGTCTGCCGCTGCTGAGAGAACTGGAAGAACTGTCTCGATCGGTATAGCCGGACTTCTTCCTCAATCTGCACGACCCGAAAACTCATGCTAGGGTTGAACGAGGTGGTGATCACGTATCCTCGGCCCTGACGGTTTCTTCCCATGCTCGATCTCCTGCTCACCGGCGGCGCGGAGTGGTTCACGGGAGTGGCGTTTCTTTCGACGCTGCTTTTTAGCGTGACGGTGCTGCTGATGTTTCTCGGTGGCGATGGCGGCCTGGATGCCGACATCGACCTTGATCTCGATGTGCCCGATGGCAGCGGGGCCGACAACAGTGCCTTTAAGATCCTTTCGTTGCAGGGCGTGATCGGCTTCGGTATGGGCTGGGGCTGGGGTGGCCTGGTGGCCCTTCGCAGCATGGGGTGGTCGTGGAACACCGCGGCCATCTTTGGCGTCGCGATCGGCGCGATCTTCCTGCGGATGCTCTGGCTCGGCTTTCGACTGGTCTACAGCCTCAACGGCAGCGGCAACGTCCGCCGTGAGGAGGCCGTGGGCCACACCGGCACCGTGACCGTCGCGATTCCGGCATCGGGCACTGGTCGGGTGCGGGTGGTGATCCGCAACCGGCAGCGGGAATACCGAGCCACCGCCTCAGGCCACCAGGCGATTGCTCCGCAGAGCCCAGTTCGCGTGACACTGGTTCGCGACGACGGCATGCTTGAGGTGGAGCCTGCCGACGGCTGAATGCCGTCACCGAAGTCCTGATCCCGCGTCCAACCTGTCTCCGCTCCTCTCTTCTCCTCCATACCTCTTTTTCTGCGAGACCCAACCCATGCCTGAAGGCCAAGCCCTCTCCGGACTGCTCTGGATCGGCCTGTTTACAGCTGCCGGCCTGATTCTGCTGTTTTTCTTGATCTTCATCGTCAAGCAATACAAGCGCTGCCCCTCCAATCGGATTCTGGTGATCTACGGTCAGGTGGGCGGCCAGAAGGCGGCGAAGTGCCTGCACGGCGGTGGTGCGTTTGTGATCCCGCTGATTCAGGCGCACGAGTTTCTCTCGCTTGAGCCCTTGGTGATCGAGATTCCGCTGGAAGGTGCGCTCTCGCTCAACAACATCCGCGTCAACGTGCCGAGCACCTTCACCGTCGGCATCTCCACCGATCCGGTGCTGATGAACAACGCGGCCGAGCGACTGTTGATGCTCAAAGAAGACACGATCCGTGAGCAGGCCCAAGACATCATTCTCGGCCAGCTGCGTTTGGTTATTGCCACGCTCTCGATTGAGGAGATCAACAAGGATCGCGAGAAGTTCATGACGCTCGTCAACGAGAACGTTGCCGAGGAGATCAACAAGATCGGCCTCGAGCTGATCAATGTGAACATCCGCGACATCACCGATGAGAGCGGCTACATCCAGGCGATCGGCAAGCGGGCTGCGGCCGAGGCGATCAATCGGGCCAAGGTGGAAGTGGCCCAGCAGGAGCGTGAAGGGGCCATTGGTGAGGCCGAGGCGTTCCGAGAGCGGGAGGTTCGCGTCGCTGAAGAGAATGCCAAGGCTGAGGAAGGGCGGAAACAGGCCGACCGAGGGCAGCGGCTGGCACTGGCCAAGTTTGAGGCGGAGGCGATTACGGGCGAAGCCGAATCGCAGCGAAACCACGAGATCGCCACGGCCGACCGCATGGCAGAAACGGCGATTGCCCGGAAGAACGCTGAGCAGTCACAACGAATCCAGACAGCGAAAGCCGAGTCGCTCGCCCGACAGGGGGAAAACACCTCCAACGCCGAAGTGGCCGATAGCGACGCCAAACTCGCCGAGGTGCGAGCCGAGGCTCAGCGTCGCAGCGACGTGGCGAGAGCCGAATCCGCCCGAGCGATCCTGGAGAAGGAACGCGAGCGTGAGCTTGCCCGACTGGCCAAGGAGGTGATCGCGCCCGAAGAGATTCGCAAGCGGCAGATCGAGATTGCGGCCGAGGCGAGCGCTGAGAAGCAGCGGCGGGAGGCCGCTGGCGAGGCGGATGCGATCCTGGCCCGCTACAACGCCGAGGCCGAGGGCGTGCGAAAGGTGCTCGAAGCGAAGGCCGACGGCTACCGCAAGCTGGTGGAGGCGTGTGCTGAGAATCCGCAGATCGCCCCCACGCTCCTGTTGATTGAGCAGCTGCCGGAGTTGATTAAGGAGCAGGTCAAGGCGATCGCCAACCTGAAGATCGACAAGATCACCGTCTGGGATGGCGGCCGTCAGGCAGCCGGTGGCAAAGGCTCCACGAGCGACTTCCTCTCCGGCCTGATCGGCTCCCTACCGCCGATGCACGAGCTGGCCAATCAGGCGGGGATCGAACTGCCCGGCGTGCTCGGCCAGTTGCGGCCGGAAACCGCAACCGCGAAGCCGGCGGCGGCCCAGCCAGTCGCCGACGAGCCTCCGATAGCGGTCAGCGAAGCCTGATCTGGATGAGGGCTGCCGCTGAGGCATCCCTCGGCGGGCAGAACCGCTCTCAGTCCTTGATGACATCGCGGTTTTCAGCACGACGTCGGCGACGGATTCGGCAGGCAACGCCACCCGCCAGCCCGATGGCGGCGAGGGCGAAGGTGCTCGGCTCTGGCACGGCGGCCGCACCACCGAGATCGCGGAAGCCGGCGCCTCCGGGCGTGGTGATGAAGCCAGCGATCTGAGTGGCAGCTCCGTTGGTGGTGTCGATCGTATACCAGCTACCATCGCTGTAGCGGTGGCCGTAGAGCACACTGCTGTCGGCGTTGAAACTCAGCTGCAGGCCGAAGGAGCGGTCTGAGCCAGCCGAGGCGGCGATCTCTTGGAAGCTATTGGCTGGGTCAGCAAGGTTGACTGAGTAGAAGCGGCCTCGAGAGGTTGAGGCGTAGAGAATGCCTTGAGCGGTATCGATTGCAATGTCACCGAAGGTGTTGGTGTTGTCTCCGGTAGCTGCCATACCGGCAATGCCGAAGGAGGTGATGCTCGCCACGCTCGGAGTGCTGCCTGCATAGTTCAGGGACGCTTTGTTGAGGGTCGTCGAGTTGCTGTCAAAGTACCAGTAGGCGTCTTGGTAGTAGGCGGCGTTGCCCGGTTCCCCGGTGACCGACAGGGCGTTGCCCAGGTTGTTCAGGCTCCCGCTCGTGCGATCCCACACCTGGAAGTCGAGATCTTTGTTGGTGAAGAAGAGCTGCTGCCGAGACTGGTCGTAGGCCAGCGAGTTGGCCAACGTGGATGAGGCTGACGCAGCGACCACGTTCCAGGTCTGATCCGCAGGATTGATCTCGTAGAGGCTGCCGGCGTCGTCGATGCCATACAGGTATGCGCCAAGCGTGGCCGCTTGAGCTGTTGATCCAAAGGCGGCAAGCATCACGAGGGTGAACGCAAGCTGATGAAGGAGAAAGATGCAGCGGCGACCGGAAGTGGTGGTGGTCATGGGGGCCTTTCGTGGGTGAAAACCTCTGAAGCAGAGGCCATGACCACGTGCAAAAGACTGACCACATCACCATGAGCTAAGCCTGGAAGGACGCGGCAGAGGCCGCGAAGCCAAGCGTGACCACGTAGGCACACCTCCACTGCAGAAGCAGCGTTTGCAGCAGTGATATCCATCACTGCAAAGTCGAGATGTGTTGACGCGACTGATCAGTCGCACGCGGTCAGGAGCTTGCTCCTTCGGGGACAGGGCATTCCCGGGCAGGCCTGAAAACGCCTTGCACGGTGATTGAACACAGCATGAGGTGGCAGGCATCACGCCCGAGTTCACCTCCTGCTACACCCAATACCGGCCATCCCCCCAAAACCTGACAGCAAAAAAATATTTTTTTACGATCGGCGTCGAAATCAGAAAAAAGACGTGGCCTGTGGCCCTGAGACGACAGTCGTTGAGTCACTGGGGACCTGCTGGCTCCGCAAGTAAAACAACGTAGTAAGGCCGGCCGTCGTTTCCAGTTGCGGTCCCGATGCCGACATCGAGAAAAACCGGTGAAAAAACCGGCTCCGATTTCAGTATCCATCGAGACACGGCGTCCTGCGGCCCAACCCCCGCGTCGATCATCTGCAAGGCCGATCGGCAGCGGTAGCCAGTGGGAGCGATGCGGTCCCCCAGGGAGTGTTCGCCCTGGAGCAGGTCGACCAGCAGCCCGGAGCGTGCCAGGGCCTCGGCGTGGGCTTCCGCTCCTTGCTTGAGCTGTTGATTGCTTACCAGCGGCCGGACACCTGCCTGCTCGCGAGCGGCATTGATCGCGGAGAGGATTTGCTGCTCAGGCCGCAGTTCCCCGGCGGAAGCTGCTGAGGCCTCCTCTGTGGTGACGGATGGGGGCTCAGCCTTCTCTGCAGCCACGACCGGCTTGTTCACGACGTGGACCTGTGGAACAACGGGTCTGCTGAGGGCAGTCAGTTCGGCCGCCGACGGCGGAGCCGTTCTTGGCGAGAAAAGCCCACGGTCGACCACCGCCATTCCGATGGCAAGTAGCAGGGCGGCTGTTGTGAGCAGCCAGACAAGGGGGAAACGCAGCCGTCGGCTGCTCGGTGGTGCCGCCAGAACGAGAGGCTGTTGGTTCTCGAGAAACGCATGCAACGCGTCAGCCACCGCCGCCGCCGAGGCATACCGCTTCGCCGGCTGCGGCTGCAGACACGTGAACACGATCCGCCGCAGTTCGTCGGGCACCGCCGCCAGCCTTTCACGGCCAGCCAGATCGCCGCGGAGAGCCCGCTGCATCGAGGCCATCAGCGTGGAGGCCTGGTAGGGGGCGTGGCCGGTGAGCATCGCAAACAGGAGGCCGCCAAGGCCGTGGATGTCGGTCGCGGGCGTGACGGGGCCGAGCGACTCATCGAGGCCGGTCTGCTCGGCTGCCATGAAACTCGGCGTACCGAGCACCGTGTTGCCGAGAGTCAGCTCGTGGCTGGCGTCGTCGGGATGGGCGAGGCCGAAGTCGATCAGTATGGGGATCACGGCTGCCCGTTTTTGAGAGGAGTTCGCGAGCAGAACGTTGTCTGGCTTGAGGTCGCGGTGCACGATGCCTGCAGCGTGGACAGCGTCGAACGCTTCAGCGAGCACGCAGGCAATACGAGCTGCCTCTGGCGGGGAAAGTGGGGCGGCATCAATGCGGTGTTGAAGGGTCTGGCCTTCGATCCATTCCATCACCAGATACGGCTGATCCCGCCAGCTGCCGGCGGCGTAGATCGTGCAGATCGACGGATGACTGAGCCTCGCGAGCAGCTCCGCCTCCCGCAGGGCCCGCCGCCGGCCGGAGGCGGTGAGGATGGCGGGGGCGGAGATCAGCTTGATCGCCACCGGCCGGCCAAGTGTGGTGTCGCGGGCCCGGTAGACCACGCCCATTCCCCCGGCCGTGATCAGCCGCAGGCTGTCGTAGCCGGCAATCTCAGGTGGCTCGGAAGGGATCTCCGCGCGGGCTGTGGACGCGTCGGGCCGCTGGGACCTCAGCCGCTCGCGAAAGGCGATCGTGTTGATGCCGGCGGGAGTCTCGGCGCGAGCCACATTGCTGAGGCTCCAGGTGTTGGCCAGCCTGGAAAACTGTTCGCTGCAGGGCGGGCAGTCGCGGAGGTGGGCCAGGCTCTCACGCCGCTGCGGCTCCGGCAGCCGGTCGTCGAGCAGGGCTTCAAGCTCGTCCCGGCTCGGGCAGGGGGGCTGCGATCCGCTCATGAGCCGCCCGCTGGTTCCGGGGTTTCAAGTCGTGTGATCACTTCCCGGAGCATCCGCTGCACTTTTTTCCGGGCCACGTAGGCCGTGTTGACCTCCATGCCGAGTTCCTGTGCCACATCGGCCCCCGAGCGTCCTTCAAAGGCCAGCAGGTGGAAGGCACGCCAGGTGCGAGGCTGAACCCTCCCTTCGACCTCTCGCATGGCCACGGCGAGGAGTTCGGTGTCGTAGGCGGCCTCGATGCGGGCGATCAGATCGTCGCGGGCAGGCAGGGAGTCGAGCAAGGCCGCCGCGTCTTCGCCCCGCTTGAGGGGAGTGGGGCGTCGTTTGCTGGTGTGATTCGACACGGCCGAGGTGACAATCGCGCTGAGGTAGCTGCGAAATCGCCGCGTGGGGTCATACACAAACCCCGCCGACTGCTTCCAGAACTTCACCAGCACATCCTGGGCCACATCCTGAGCGTCGTCTTCCGGCAGGCCGTAGTTTCGGGACCAGCGGACGACATGGCGGCCGTAGATCCGCACAAACTCATCCCAGGCCGCCGCATCGTCCGGCTCCTCCGTCAGCCGCAGCAGCAGCGAGGCCCGCGTCATCAGCGATGAGTGCGGCATGAGTCGCGTCCTGGGCGGGGGGAAAGGGCGTTGCGAGGGTCGCTGGGGCACAACCGCTCGTCGACTGGCAGCGAGGCGGAGCCAACGACCGCCTCTCACGAGACCATACTCCCGTTTTTCCCGAAAAAAGTCGAATTTTTGGGCCCCGGCCCGGTTTTTTTGGGGCCCGGTGTCACTTTTATTGCCCTCGGCCGGTATCAGAGGCAGGCCACTGGTCTGTTTGTGCCCACTGTGTTGAGGTGTTGCTCGTGAGCGGAAATGGCGTGTCGTGCGGATGGAGAGGTCTCCGAAGGACCTTGGCTGGCCCTATTCTCTCCCGGCTGTTTGCGGCCGGTTGCCGGCGAGCGGTTCCGGCAGGCCTGGCGCTGCTGGCGGCTGGCGGAGCTGCCCTGACGCAGGCGGCGACCATCATCAACGGCACGACGGGCAGCAACACCGACGCGACGGCCTATTCGACCACCGGCAACCTCGATCTCTCGCTCGGCTTCGTCGCGGAGTACCTGATCGTCGGCGGCGGCGGAGGTGGGGGCGCAGACATTGGCGGTGGCGGTGGAGCCGGTCAGTTCATCGAGAGCTCGGTGAACACGGTCACCGCGCAGTCGTACACGGTTACCGTGGGAAACGGCGGTGCAGGTGGGGGAACGTCTGGCGCCAATGGAGCCGAC
>Ga0181601_10002300_pt1 | contig 16344 bp, 15 predicted proteins | sample 041ome_8_FD_133020 | JGI IMG/M metagenome (GOLD analysis project Ga0181601, IMG submission 133020) | Coastal salt marsh microbial communities from the Groves Creek Marsh, Skidaway Island, Georgia - 041407BS metaG (megahit assembly) | ecosystem: Environmental > Aquatic > Marine > Intertidal zone...
CCGACAGGGGTGATAATAAAAAGATGCCAGCAAACAGTTGTCGAGTCAGGGCGCTACGCACTGAAAATTCTCCGCTTCATCAATGCTGCCGCTGCCATCATAGCGTGCTACCTCGGGATAAGGACATAGAGGGCGTGAGCGAGCGACTTCGCCATTGACTATCTTTTTGGCAACTATGCTCTGCGGGGCAATACCTTGCTCTACCCAGTCTATTACCGCAGTGATGGCATCATTCTGATCAGGTCCATTGCCACCAGCGCAATGGGCCATGCCGGGGACCATGAACAGACGCATAAAGTCTGTGCCATTTTCTCCGTTAGCTATCACTGCCTGCTCTTAGTAATTCACGCCCATCATCGGTTGCAGGATGGTATCAGCCCAGCCATAAATCATGATGAGTTTTCCGCCACCCGCTCTGAATTGGCGTAGGTTAATATCTTTTGCATCCGCCAGGCGACCCCAGCGATCCAGAAGTTCCGGGTCTGTATTGAAATCGAATTCCCGGTAATCATAATCAGGCTGAGGTGGCTGAAATGCCAGATAGCGCATAGTGTCGTTGGCCAGTCTAAAATCAGCGGAAGCTGCATCTGGACTTGCAGGAATTATGACATTCATCCAGCCACTGGCCTCACCACGGATGCCTGAAGTTACTGCCTCGCTGCCGGGCATAAAGCCGGGGAAAATCTGTTGCCCCTGGGTATTGTAGGGTCCGTCATATATTTTCTGGATAGCATCGGCCTGGGCAGGTGTCAGGCAGGAATCATTATCGGTACCTGCCGGGCAGAGTGGTGCATCTTCACTGACATTGATACTACAGTTGCGAGGGTCATCTATCAGGCCGTCAGTAAGGCCATCAATGGCATCACATTTAGCCATAACCTGGTCGGCCAACATTGCCATTTTTCCGGCGCTTACAGGTGCGATATCAAGCGCTTGCTGGTTCCACAGAGCGCCTATGGTGAAACCGGTTTGGTCTACCCAGGGCGCATTGGCCAGGATGCCATCAAAATCATCAGGGAAACGCTGAGCTTCCAGCATGCCCTGACGACCGCCATTGGAGCAGGAATTCCAGTAAGAGTAAGAAACCACTTTGCCGTAATACAGCGAGGCAATGGCCTTGGCGGTTACAGCAGTGTGGTGAACAGCACGGTAGGCATAGTCGATGGCTTTTTGTGGGTTGCTCATAACGAAACTGGCACCAGGTTCCTCGTCCGCGTTATGACCGGTATTGGTGCTTGCTGCGGCAAAGCCATGTACCAGCGCTTCACTGCGACCTGCAACCTGACGGAGGGAGTCGGTGCGATCTCCGGCATGGCCGCCATTACCAATCATATAAAAGCGCCCGTTCCAGTCCTGGGGCAGATCAACCACAAAAGCAATTTCAGGTTCCAGCATGCCGGTGACTTTGCAATGAGAAGGAATGCCGTTCTGTGCAGGAATCAGTTCACTGCTAACTGCTACCAGATCCTGTAAATCAAGACCGCCTAAATCTTCACAATTCACATTTGGATGAAAGTCGGCAATTGTATAGCCGGAGAGTGAACTGGAGGCCTCGGAGAAGGGCTGGGCATTGGCCAAAGATGGTATTAATAAAAAACTGGCTGGCAATAGTAGTGTTGAGATGTAATTTAGCGCCTTCATGAACATTCCCCAGGTGTTTTTGACTGTCTGAAGATTAGACGATTTTTAAAAGAGTTGGTCAATAACAGGTTTTAAGAAGTCGTGGTGTTTATTGTTAGTGATTTGGTAACTGGGCGTGTTTTCATACCTCAGTAAAAATATTGCTAAGTCTGGATGGCAATGATAATGAGTTGTTTTTAGAGTTTTGACATTTTATCAGGCTGGATTGTTGGTTTGATTCTTAGGCTGGCATACACCATTAAGCAATATTTGGAATTCATGACCAATGCCTTTAAATATTTTTAATTCTTCATCATTGAGTTCCTTAACTGACTTAAAGGCCATCATAAATGTGCCAATAGTAATAATTCCTTTATGGTCCGTTTGAGTTATTGGAATTGCGTAATAGCCGTGCAAAAAAGGAAGCCGCCAATGGGTGGCCTGAAAAACGCAGATCTTTACAAATATCGCTTATAAACATACTGGATTCAGTGAAAAGAACTGTTGAGCATAAACTTTGTTTTTTAGAACCTGTTTTTTGACCTATGCCTTTTTCTACAATAAAAAATCGCTTGTCATCTTGAAAAAAAAACAATGCTGTAAGATCCGGATTAAAAATATTGTCTATTTTTTCTAACAATGATGCGCAAGCATGTTGAAACTTACGAAGTGAGTAGTAGTTTTTGACTAGAATCATCTCGCTTACAATTTTACTTAGTCTCTGTTCAATAACATTGTACTCAATAAAGTCTTCATTGATGACTGGCAATTGAATTATTGCATTCATACCTTGGTCGATATTTTTCTCAAAATGAATGGTCCCGTGCATTTCATCAATGATATTTTTGGTGATTGTCAGCCCTAGGCCAGTTCCTTGGCTATTTTTTTATTGGTGAAATAAGGGAAAAATACATCAATTAAATTTTCTGTATCGATGCCAGGGCCATTGTCTATTATTTCAATTTGCGCAAATAATTCATCGCTGTGGGCTTCTTTTATAGATATCTTTATGGTTAGTTCGGCATTTTTTTGCTCGGTTTCTATTAAAGCGTCTTTTGCATTTCCTAGCAGGTTTTCAATAGCAATCATAAAATTATTAGCATCGAATATTATTGGAATATAACCGACAAATAAGTCACTCTTAAGTTTGATATTTTTTCCTAAAAAGATCTGCCAAAGTGGTAAATTCTGAAGTATTAATTTGTTGATATCTCGTTTTTTATATACAGGAGTCTTTTCAAAAACTCCGGCTGCTCTCGATATTGAATTTGCTAAATTAATCCCTCTATCACATGCGTCTAGAGCGTAATTCACAAAAGTATGACCGTTATCAATAGGTATTGTTTCATCTAATGATTCCAGGTTAGCGCTTATAATTGCGAGGATGTTTTTAAACTCATGACTAATTGATGCATTCATGTCATGCCACATTGTTTTTTCTATTAAAGAGTTTTTCTCTATCAATAATTTTGCTTCCTCTAGTTCGTCACATTTATTATTGAGAGACTCTCTGGTTTGTATATCTTTCCAGGAAGCTTCATTAAGTTTTTTGCCTACTAGATACTCGAGAAAAAAATACGTTAACAAATTTAAAGAAATTAAGGTGCCGACTGAGTCATCTCTAAAAACATAAGTTGCTATTGCCATGGGTGGCAAGAAAAATAGACTGTGTAATTGCATTAACCGGAGGTCGAGATTAAGTCTAAAAATTCCAGTGGCTCCTAAGATAATAATTGCCGATAGAGAAAGCAAAACAATCTCATTAAGGAACCTAATTTCGTATAACACCCAAATAAAAAATGCAGTTCGTAAAATTGTGCCAGCAACAGCAATTGCCCGAAAGTAATTGTAAGTTCTACTGGCTCCACGAAAATCATCAGATTGGGATTTGTATTTACGGCCTATGTAAGTGCGTAAAAAAATTAAAAATAGACCAAAGCTGAATAATACTATAAATGGAATAGATTGAAATTTGAGTGAATCTGAAAATTGTACGGTGATACATAAAAGAGAAAGAAAAAACAGAGTGGTTAGAACACTAGTATTTGAGATTAATTGTCTATATGCACTGTATGTTGTGCTGTTATGAATTAAATCTTGCATTAAGGCTGCTTTAGTATAATTAACGAATATATCAATAATTTGACAAACTGTAGAATTTACTTAAATCCTTTTAGACTAGATAAATATATAAACATTCATGATTTTCAAATAGTCCAGCATTTATTCCATAGCAGAAGTTGAATTAAAAAAATTACTACTGTATGAATAGAATTTTTTTAGACTGGAAGAATAATTTCTGCGTCATCCATTTTTCCGATGCAAGACGGACATACACCATGGCTAAATAATGATGATGTATTTTCAGATAACCAGTTGCTCAGCTCAGCCCAGTTATTAGCTTCTTCATCGTGTCTGATTTTATGGCAGTAACTGCATATTGGTATGATTGATCTAAGGGTTTCCATATCTTTTTTTATTGCGGTATAGCCTCGCATAAACTCGTTGCGCTGCCTTAACCTGCGATTATGAAACATAAAAAGAAAGATCATAATAATCACTGTAAAAATCAATATTGCAAAGTCTGCAATCAATCCAGAGGTATACAAAGCTAAATTTTCGTTCCGCAAAATAATAGCGATTTGATCCAACGCCTCAAGGAGCTTCAAGCTGCTCATGTTGATTTCTTCTAGCATTAGTATGTCAATGCTTGGTTCAGTATTTGTGGTAGCTGGCTCAAGTGCATTTTGTAAGTTCGCAGCAAATACATCATATTTTTTGTATACATTTTCTTGTATAGCTAAAATATCAGGATTTTTAGTCGCAGAGAATGTTATCGCCGTTGAATTGCTTCCTCCAAAAAATAATTTGTTAATAGAAAAAAGTATTTCGTCTAATCCTTGCTTTATTTTTTCAATTTTTGCATTATCGTTTGCGGCATTTTTTGTTAATATAAACTCAAATATATTTGTTTTTGTCCTGGCTGTATAGCTTTGCGCGTCTTGAACAGAGGCGTAAGGGGCTACTGTTTTTCCTAAAATCAGGTGCCCATAAACACCTATAGAGATCAATGCGATCAAAAATAATGAACCAAATAGGAATATATATTTTGTAACGTTATCACTGTGTTCAAACTCTTTTTCAAGCTTGCTTGCCATAATATATTGCTTTGATTAGAAAAAAATGGTTAAAGTTTGGAAATTTTTGCAATTATTGCAACATTTATTTTTCTCAAGAATACTGGTTAGTATATTATTCGTGGAATATGAAACCCTTGATAAAAAGGGGAGGTGAACTTGTCTGAAGAAGAGTTGTATGAGTTAACGTCAAGTAGTGCGCATTCATTAAATAATATCGCAATGAATATGATAACACTGAGCTCAATGATGGATATGGAGCTAGCAGTTGATGATGTATTTAATATCAGGCAAGGGATTATTAGCACAGGTGAAAAAGTAATCTATATAAGTAGTGCTTTTACGCTCCTTGCCTTAATCCATGAAGCAGCAGTGCAGGAAAACATCGCCATCAATAATGAGGCCCTCAATGCTCATGATTTTGATTTAGCCCTACAGTCTATTGAAAATTATTTTGAAGATGTTTTCGAATATGAGATCGATATAGGAGAAAGTACCTGCAAAACCATTGATTTAGAAACTTTAAAATATACTATCCTAAATGCAATAAGTTATTTAAGGTTTTGCAGGCAAGGGCATAAACTTCGCATAGTGATATGCAAGATTGATACAGGCGCTGATGGAATTCGCTGTATTGTTTCTTTCAAGAATCAGGACAATGGTGATAATACAGGCTCAAGTTCAAAAAAAAATTGTAATTTGATAGCGTTGCAGGCTTTCGATAAGTGTCGTCCATGCTATAAATTTGTTCTAGATAGTAACGATTCATGCATTGAGTTGAATTTTTAAAATAAATAAGAAAATTTTTTAATAAAATATGAGTCGTAATCACACAAAAAATATACTGATAGTCGAAGATGATGAAATATTGTCGGCAAACCTTGTAGATATATGCAATTTTGTAGGTTTTGATAGTTTGATTAGTATCAAAAGAGATTTTATATTCGAGCAAATATCACAAGGAAAAGTCGACTTTGTCATTATGGACCTTGGTTTGCCTGATGTTGATGGTATGGATATTATTTATGGAATACGTAAAATAAATCAAATTCCGATACTTATTCTTACCGGACGTACATCAATAAATCAAAGAGTGAAAGGGCTAGAAGCCGGTGCAGATGATTACATGACAAAACCTTTTGCATCGGTAGAGCTTATTGCAAGAATTAAAACTATATTTAGAAGAGTTGGCGTAGATCTTCCGCCTCATATTAAAAATTTTAAATCAATACGATTCGGCAATACAGAATTTGACTTGATGACACGAACACTGAAATCAGTTAAGTCTAGTAGGGTACTTACCGAAAAGGAAGCCTTACTCTTTAGTTGCATTTGCAGTAATGGCGGTAAAATTGATCGCTATGCTGCCTATGAGACTGTTTTTAAAAAAATCTGGAGTCCGGGTGAAAGGCAGCTGGATGTTCACATATCAAAATTACGCGAAAAAATCTCAGATGTCTCAGGCTTGCAGGAATCTATTAAATCTATGCGTGGGCTGGGTTATCAACTTTGTTTTGATTATAAATTACAATGAACTATGGCTTTTCAAGAATTTCCTGTATTTTGGCTAACAAAAATTTTTTTCTGTATGGTTTTGCCAAAACCTCTACATCCAAATTTATCTCTGCTTCAAGCCCCCCAGTATAGCCGGATGCAAGAAGTACTTTGATATTCGGTTGTTTTTGTAAAGCAAGCTCAACCAGATCGAAGCCGTTTATATTACCCGGCATTACTACGTCAGAAAATATAAGGTCATATTCATTATTTAAAATGTTTGTCGTTGCTTCTTCAGTTGAATAGCAAATTGTCGTTTCGTAACCAGCATTTACAAACCATAAATTTACAACGTTGACCAGGCTTTCTTCATCATCAACTAAAAGAATTTTTTTTTATTCATTAGTAATTTTATCTTCTAGTTCTGATAAGTCTTCATATACAAATTGCATTACCCTCCCAGCATAATTCTGCAGTAAACTCATTTTTAAATCATCAATACTTAACTTGTCGTTATGCGCTATGGCTAGCATGCCCATTTTAAGGCCATTTTTATCAGTTAGACATGCGCCGTAATAACAATTAATACCAAGAAAACCCAGACAATTTTTTCCGGAGAATCTTGGGTCATTATCCAAATCTTCCGCTAAGAAAATATTGTTTTGAGAGGTAATAGCATGAGCACATATTGAGTCGTCTAAAGACGTTTCGGTTAAATCCGATCCTACTATTGCTTTGAACCATTGTCGTTCTTTATCAACAAAAGAAATAAAAGCATATTTTGCTCCCGTTATCTGGGACAATTTGAGTACAATATTTTCATATCTTTCATCTTTTGGCGTATCAAGAATTTTCAAAGAATGAAGAGAATATATACGGTTTAATTCTGCCTGTTCTTGTTGGCATGCAAACTCTTCCACTAATGGAAAATAAAGTGCAACCTCCGTACCTTTGCCGACCACGCTTTTGATGTCCACTCCCCCATCAACTCGTTCTAGAAAGCTGTAGACCATAGAAAGACCCAGACCTGTCCCTTTATTTTCTTTAGTGGTGAAAAAAGGCTCTCGCACTTTATTTATTATTTTTTCAGGTATGCCAGCACCTGTATCTAAAACGGAAACTTTGCCATACCATCCTGGTGAAAGATTAAAAATATTTTCTGGATTGATGTACGCTATATCCGATTTTATTAAAATTGATTTTATTTCTGAATTAAGGACTGCATCTTTTGCATTTATAACTAGGTTTAAAAGTGAGTTAGTAAAAAAGCTTTTATCAATATTGCAGAGTAATTGTCTAGAACAAAGATCTGAGGTTAACATAATTTGACGGCCAATTGATGCCCTAAGCAGTTCCATCGTTTCGAATATAATATTATTTATATTATTGTCTTCTTTTATTAAAATGTTTTTTTGAGAAATTGATAAAAGAGCTCTTGTAATCTCCGAGGCCCTTGTGCTGGCATCAATTGCTATATTTAAGATGTCGGCCGGACCGTCGCCAGGCAATATAAAATCCTCTAGAGTGTCAAGGCTCGCTACTATTATGCCCAGAAGGTTATTAAAGTCATGAGCAAGCCCGCCAGTTAATTGGCCTAATTGCTCATGTTTTTGAAGATCGCTCTTTACTGATTCAAATTTTAATTTCTGAGTTATATCTTCTAGCATAAAAGTAAAACCAGAATTTATTTCATCTCTTAATTTTCTTGAACATAGATTGAAAACCCTTTTTTGATATCCAGGTGTTTTAAGCTTTATTTCAAAATTAAATTTATCTTTACAATGATTAAAATTATATTTTTTATTATCAAATATTAAATCAAAATGTTTACCTAATATATCATCTTCATCAAGACCCAATAAAGCCTTGCTCCCGCTATTCCAGCTTATAATATCGCCATTGAGATTTGTCATAAATATTGCGACATGTTCAATACTATCTAGTATTGCCGCTAGTTTGTTTTCTGATGATGCAGCTTTTTGTAAAGCGTCTGTAAGATATTTAGTTTTCTCAAGAATTATGTTATCTAGTTTTGAATTTAAAGTTTCAAGTTCAGTGGTTCGTTGTCTTAGTTGTTTCGTCACATCTTTTATATCATCGATGTTCTGATCTTTAATACTGTTAAACAACAAATAATCATATTGCGCATCATGAGCATGAAAATCGGTCATATTAAGTCCAATTTCTTCTAACTCAGCTGCTGTCATTACCCAGAGTGTACATAATAAATATAACTTCTCCAATTTCTTGTCGGATACAAAACCACCACGTAACTTAATTTTTTTATCAGTAGTTTCTAGAATAAAACTATTGTGAATGTTCTCTATAATATAGTTGTAACTTAATTCCCCGCCTGACGGCAGTTTAATATGTAGAAAATCAGCTATATTCTTCCCTCTCAATATGAAGGGTAGGATTTTTTCCAGTGATTTTCCAAATTGCAAGACACGAAGTTCCTTATCAAGAACAATATGAAAAGGAAATGAACTGCTGAAAAGTTCCGGCCTCAAGTAATGTTTATTTAGTTTTTTAATTGTCACAGGATTACCACGAGATATGGAAGATATCTGCACCATTGCCTTCTTCCGAGTCTCTAGTTGCAATCAATTTTGTTTCTGTTTCAATTTTATACATTGTAGAAAGCCCTAGGATTAGTCCAATAACAAAATTTTGTAGTCCAGGCCTGTGTGTTATGTAATGTAAATCGAGGCTGTGATCATTAATATTATGGACTTCGAAAGTTGGAGGTATTAGATTGGGAAATACCATACTTACCCTTGTATGGAAATTAGGTAGGTTTAATAAGAATTCTTTAAGATTATTGCCGCCTGCACGCATTAACCCGCCATAGCCTTTCAAAGCGGTGTCTAACACCCAGAATTTACCAAATTCTATCAATATTAACTGGGCATCCACTTCCAGGTGCTCACTTGATGCGGAAACCAGGTCATATGTAATTCTGTCAGGGTAAGAAGAGTTGCTTAAAAAAAGATCTTCTGTAATATTTGCTTTTAATTTAATAGCTTCCCAGGATTCTTCACCGTGATCTCTGATAACCATTTGTTGAATTGCTTTATTTACCATGCCGTACATGTATTTATCTCCAGAATTATTTTAAAAATATTTAGAATAATTTATCTGTCGGTATATAAATATAAATTGTTGTTCCTAGCCTTTGCTTTGAATTGACTCTTAAATGACCACCAAATTTGTCTTATATACCCCTGCACAAAACTAAGCCCCATACCTTGATGCTTTAAACCTTTAGTCGTATAAAAAGGGTTGAATATATCAATTAAATCGTCATGTCTAATTCAGATTCCATTATCTTTAATTCTTATGCATAAATAATTTTGGCCTTGAAGTTTCTATTTTTCTAACTCTTGTCCAGATGTAAAAAATAAAGAGATTGAAATATTAGGGGCGGTTAGGAATTCTAGCGCCTCAACACCATTACAAATATTGCTAATACGTTGAGAAAAAGCTTTTTTCATCACCTTTCATCGTCAAAGGTTCAGTGCATAAATCCAAAGTGACTAATGAGGCAACGCTTGCTAAATCAATTTCCTGGCTAAGCATACCTCTTTCTCATTTACTTCAAACAGATTTGTAGTGAGGTATTGCTGACCACTGAATTTATTTTATTATCTACTTTCATTATGTTCCAAAATAAATTGACTATGAAACACATTTAAAAGCGTGTGAGATAAAGGCTTGGAAAAATAAAAACCCTGAACAAGATCAATGCCCATAGCTCGGATCTCTTCTAATTGGTATAGATTTTCAACTCCTTCCGCGACAATATTAAGCTCTAGTGAATTTGCCAGTGATACCAGGTTTTTCACAATTGCCTGAGTGTCTTTTTGCGCGAGCATTGAAACGAATGACCTATCAATTTTAATTTCATCAATCATGATGTCTCTCAATTTTTCCATACTTGAGTGACCTGTTCCAAAATCATCAATTGAGATTCTGTAGCCTTGCAATGCCATCCTGTTAATAGTTTCGTTTGCCATATTGACATTTGTGGGTATGGCAGTTTCTGTTAGTTCCAGAATGAGATGGGATTTTGTGAAAATATGCTTTTCTAACTATTTCATTTATATGGTCAACAAAACTGTCCTCCTGAAGAATAGATGCTGGTATGTTTATTGATAAGTGGGTTTCACTATAATCTATTCCACTTCTAATAAGGAGTCCTAATGCGTTATCGAGCATATATAAGGTGAATCCGTAACATATATTAGGATCATTTTCGATTAATTCTATAAAAAGGGATGGTGAAATAAGACCCATCTCAGGGCTTTCCCATCTAGCAAGTACTTCATAGCCTACAATAGTGTTATTGGTAATATTTATTTGTGGGTGAAAATAAGGGACAAACTGTTGATCAATAAACGCTAGCTTTATTTCGTCAATAGTCGGCTTTGGAAGTAGTGGGCTATCTACTTGATTTATATGCGATTCTTTATCTGCAGCATTGTCGCTATCTAGTATTAATTGATTCAGAAGATCAAATAGATCTTTAGTAAAGAATGGTTTTTGTAGTGTTTTTGTTATATTCAGGCCGTATTTGAGGCCAATTGACATCGTTTTTTCCAAAATACGCTGTCCCTGACCGCTCATCAATACTATCTGCGCCTTGCAATTTTTCTGGGAAAGAAGGCTTAGCAGCTTGATGCCATCAATTTTCGGCATCAATAAATCAATAAATAAGATGTCATGTTGGCTTATATGCTCTAGTTCGTTTTCGAGCCTGCTGGCATCATTAATGCTTATCGCCATTAGCCCAAGCTTGTTGGCAAAATTTGTTACAAAATCTGTGGTAATTTTCTCATCATCAATGGCTAATAAAGATATGTTTCGACTGGCAGATATATTCATTAGATTCTCTGGTGTATATGAATTGTTAAAATATGAGTTTAGGACAGGTTAAAAATCCTACTCAAATTACTTTAGAATTGGTTACAGTCAGTGAATTAAAGATGAATGTGGACCGGAGATTGACCTTTTCAGAAAACTCATTGGCAAGACTTGCCAGAGAGCAGAAAAAGGAATTGAGTCACTTATTTATAAATCTTTTGTTATTGGTTATGAGCAGTTACTACAAGTTAAAAGAATTATCATCTTTTTTGCCCTCTTATCATTACCACCCACTTCACTTTCTACAAGTTGTACCACAAGGCGGGGATTGTTGGGTCAATCAGAAATTTATTAATTTCATCACTTCATCCATAATTATGCTTATTATAAAGTTTAATAATGTAAAGATTTGTAAATTCTTCTTTTGTTCGACTTAGGCTGATAGTGCACTTTCATCCTGAATCGCTATCACTTTACTAGACACCTTTCAGTCATAGAAAATGGCTAAGAGAGAGGTGAATATGAGCAAGAAGCGATGCACAGAAGAGTTCAAGATAGAAGCAGTGAGACAGGTTGTTGAGCGAGGTCACACGGTGGTTGAGGTGGCCAACCGTCTGGGCACCACAACACATAGTTTATATGCCTGAAAGAACAAGTACGGGCCCGATTCAGCCGAGCACCAAGCCAAGGCTGCAGAGCAAGCTGAGATACGACAGCTCAAAAAAGAGCTTAAACGCGTTACGGAAGAGCGCGACATACTAAAAAAAGCCGCGGCGTACTTTTCCAACCAGTCCGAGTAAGCTACGCCTTTATCAGGTCTCACAGTAGCGCGTGGCCAGTTCGTTGGCCTTGTGACTTGTTAGACCTTCACCCTAGCTGCTATTACGCCTTGATAAAGCAATCGCAGTCCAGACGCGCTATTGCGAATGAGCGGCTCAAAGGCTTGATTAAGCGGTTCTGGTTGGAGAGCGGTACTGTTTATGGTTACCGGATGATTTTTTGTGATTTGCGAGAGTGCGGTGAGCATTGTGGTGAGGCTCGAGTATACCGATTAATTCATGCCTCTGGGCTTAGGGCGCAAATTGGCTATCGACACCCCCGACACCGAAGTGGACAAGCGCACATTGTAGTCTCGAATCGGCTGCAACGGCAATTTAATCCGGGTGTACCAGATGAAGCTTGGGTGACTGACATCACTCACATCCGCACACATGAAGGCTGGCTATATCATGCTGTAGTGTTGGATCTGTTCTCGCGAAAAGTGATTGGTTGGTCGATGCAGTCTCGGATCACCAAAGAGGTCGTATTGAATGTTTTGCTGCTGGCTGTATGACGAAGAAATCCGACTGCTCCTGTAACCGTGCATTCAGATCAAGGTAGTCAGTATACGAGTCATGACTGGCAGTCTTTTCTCAAAACGCATGGGTTGAAAGGAAGTATGAGTCGCCGAGGGAATTGTCATGATAACGCAGTGGCCGAAAGCTTTTTTCAGTTGCTAAAGCGAGAACGAATTCGACGACAAACCTTCGTCACTAGAGATGCGGCTAGGAGTGATGTGTTCGATTATATTGAAGTGTTTTATAACAACAAGCGACGGCATAATTCCAATAATCAGCTGTCGCCTGTAAAGTATGAAGAGCGTTATCAACAGAGGCTGTTAAGTGTCTAAAGAAATGATAGCGATTCAGTGTTCCACACATCAAGAAACCTTTAATAATGTTTGGTGCGGACGGGGAGACTTGGTTTACCGTCTTAATTCATTGATTTAGTATATTATATTATCTTTTTATTTTTTAAATGTTACATTCAGTGTTGCAATAATGTTGAGTCAATGCTGCATTTAAACATACAGAACCTACGCTTAAATTAAGTCCCTGCAATGGGAGATGAGCTGCCTTGTCGTTACAGCTTAAACGTACCTGCTAAGATACATGAAATAAAATGATTAAGCTTAATATTAAATCTAGTAAGTTGTGAGTTAATTTCAAAAAGTAAGAGAAAGCAAAGATTAGGAAGCTCGTTCTTTCAATTTTAATTATCTCGCCGCCTGTCTTTAGTGCAAATAATCAGGCCTATGCAGACTGTATCCAAGAAAATATGGCAGGAGTTACCTCTGATTTGGCTGCTGAGGCTATTAAGGATGCGTGTGCGACCAAATACTGTACAAGTGAAATTCCTGAGGCAGAAAACGAAGCTGCGGAAATTTCTCAAACCGACTTAAATACCTCTGAAGAAATATCTTATTCTCATAACGTAATCACAGATGAGTCATATGCCACCGAATTAGCATGCGTTTCTAACTCTAAAGAAGTTTCTAAGCAGGAGTATTTACGGCTTCAACCTTTGCAGGTAGTTCAAAAAAATCGCTATATATACATCGAGAGAAAATTGCAGCAACTGCGCTCCCAACAAACATAGTCTCAGCCACAAGCACAGAGGGAGTATTCGCTTGGGGACAAATTACGGGGCTTTGCCAACGTATTGCGGGGCAGTCCATAGATCAAAAAAGAAAACTCCCGAAGCCAGTAAAGCTAGACTAGAGCTAGCGGGTGGGTAGTAATTGAGGTGCATAGGTGGCTGACTTGCCGCCAATTCACTAGACAGATTCCAGTCTCATTTTGTACTGCTTTTCATAATCTACCGGAGACCTCTGGTTATTAAAACCGTGCCGTCTACGGGCGTTATAAAACATCTCGATATAATCAAAGACATCACTGCGTGTATCTTCTCTGGTTGAATAAGTTTTCGATTTGATTCGTTCTCGCTTAAGCAGTTGAAAGAAGCTTTCAGCAACAGCATTGTCATGGCAACGACCTCTTCTACTCATGCTACCTTCCAGGTCATTGTCTTTTAAGAACGATTGCCAGTCATGGCTGTGCGCCCTGATAAAGGCCTACCTCTCTCAATACAATTCTTTACAAATTTTTACTCGACTCTTATAACAATGCGCAATAAAGTTTACTTGAATATTATCATCATCGCTCTAAATATAGATTATTTATAAGCTGCTCATACCTGCACTGTATTTTATATCAAATAGCCTAGTAAACCATGAAACTTCAAAAATCCGCCAAAGTTTTGATCTGCAAAACATTATATATGCTTGCTCTACTGCTAGTTTTCAACTCTTCGTATAGCTACTTAACCACTTCTATTTGAGTCATTTTCTATGGCTGAAAGGTGTCTATCAAATTAGTGGCGATTAAATCAACCTACTGTAGAACGCCAATCAGGCTGAAAGAACAATATCGATGACGAAAAAACCGCCTTCTGAACTTCGACAGGCCATTGCAGGAATAAAGTCCTACTTCCTATACGCCGCCCTATTCAGCGCCGCTGTGAACATCCTCATGCTGGTACCGATCATCTATATGCTGCAGGTCTATGATCGTGTCGTGACCAGTCGCAGTTTGCCCACGCTACTGACCCTGACGCTGATCATGATCTTCCTGCTGGCCTCCCTTGGAGGATTTGAATGGATTCGGGCACGCATACTTATCAACGCCAGCAACGTGCTGGAAAAGAGCCTGCACAGCAGGGTCGTGGATGCCATGTTCAGGCGTTCACTGCTGACGAGTAGTGGCACAAACAGCGTTCAACCCGTGAATGATCTTACCGGACTTCGGCAGTTCCTGACCGGTAACGGTATGTTTGCCTTTTTTGACACCCCATGGTTTCCGATTTATATCCTGCTGATGTTCATGTTCCATCCCTGGTTCGGTGTCGCAGGCATTGTTGCCGGTATTGTCATTGTCGCCCTAGCCTATGCCAATGAGGAGGCCACAAGCAAAATCCTACAAGCAGCCAACCTGGATGCCGCCAGGAACACCAACCGGCTTACTGGCAATATGCGCAACGTGGAGGTTATTGAGGCCATGGGAATGACTGATGCCTTGCTGCGGCAGCAGATTGCGGACAACAACAAGGTTCTGGCCCTGCAAAGCAAGGCCAGCCGCAAAGGTGCCGCGCTCTCCTCCACCACCCGGGTCTTCCGAATCATAATGCAGTCTTCCATGCTTTGTGTTGGCGCTTTGCTGGTCCTGCGCCAGGATATCTCTCCAGGCGTAATGATCGCTGGTTCACTGTTACTGGGCCGAGCCCTGGCACCTCTTGATGTGCTGGTGGCCACCTGGAAAAACTTTGCCATTGCCCGTTCCCAGTTCCAGCGCCTGGAAAAATTGTTGCAGGAAACACCCGCCATCGCAGAGCAAATGAAGCTGCCCGCACCGTCCGGAAAACTACAAGCAGAAAAACTGGTAGTCGTTCCTCCTGGATCGAAACAAGTGGATCTCCATCATGTGGAACTCTCTCTTGAACCGGGTGAAAGCCTGGGCATTATCGGACCAAGCGCAGCAGGAAAAACCAGCCTGTTGCGCACACTGCTGGGTATATGGAAACCAGCACAGGGCTGTGTTCGCCTGGATGGTGCCGATGTGGCGGCATGGAACAGGGCTGAACTGGGACAGTGGCTTGGCTATCTGCCACAGGATATCGAATTGTTTGATGGCACAGTGGCTCAGAATATATGCCGCTTTGGCCATGACGACCCCGACCAGATTGTCGCAGCAGCAAAGCTGGCAGATATCCACGAAATGATCCTCTCACTGCCCGATGGCTATGATACGGTAATTGGTGGTAAAAACGGCATGCTATCCGGCGGGCAGCGCCAGCGTATTGGTCTGGCCAGGGCCGTATATGGCGACCCTCGTCTGTTGATTCTCGATGAACCCAACTCCAACCTCGATGATCGCGGCGAACTAGCCCTGATCCAAACCCTGAGGGCCATGAAGGCTAAAGGCGTGACAGTTGTGGTTGCTTCACATCGACCGTCCATACTGTTCTGTCTTGATAAAATCATGGTGATGCAGGAAGGGCGTGTTTTGAGAACCGATAGCAGCCAGGAAATTCTCAACAGCCTGAAAAACCTAGTCGGCGCTTCCGCCCAGGAGACGGGACAGAGCAAAGGCAGTGTTGCCTGAAACCCCAGGAAAGCAATGACAGACAATCCGTCCAGATGAATCACGATATGTTGCACAAGACTGAACAGGCCAAAGCCACCCTCATGAACATGATTGGCCTGGACCATGCCGCTGGCAACAGCGAATCCGATGACCTCGCCGGGCCAAAAAAACTTGGCATGTTGCTGTTTTTAGTGGTGTTCGGTGTCTTCGGTGGCTGGGCGACACTTGCACCCATTGAAGGCGCAGCTCATGCGCCCGGCATTGTCTCG
>Ga0181601_10002301_pt1 | contig 16340 bp, 16 predicted proteins | sample 041ome_8_FD_133020 | JGI IMG/M metagenome (GOLD analysis project Ga0181601, IMG submission 133020) | Coastal salt marsh microbial communities from the Groves Creek Marsh, Skidaway Island, Georgia - 041407BS metaG (megahit assembly) | ecosystem: Environmental > Aquatic > Marine > Intertidal zone...
AAAATATACGGGGAACTCAAGTTGCATTGCTTCATTTGCAGAGATGTATCGATACTCCGTAGCATCGCCAAACCCAGCTACTTTACGAGCAAAAGTTACCTTACCTAACGTTCCCGCCACCCAATAACCCGAAAGTTCAGCATTTAGGGACCATTTGGGCTTGTCCATCAACCGGTATGCCACCCCAATTTCAGGTGAGTACTTGGAAATATCGAATCCTTCCGGCACATCGGTGAGGCGCATGGACCGGCCCGCTACAATCACCGACCAATTCGACACGGGCTTACGAGCCAGTAGGTCCATGAACAGGGCATGATCGGCTGGAGCGGGGTTTTGCTCGGAGGAAACGAACTCCGCTGCATCACCCGGTGGCTCAGACTCAATTAATGTGGGGTGCCGCACGGGTAAATCGGCAAAAAGTACAGGTAGAACAGCATAAGGGCGGCGTTCAAGTGCAATCTCCTGAACCGTCTCATCGCGATCGGCAAGAACAGAAGCCGGAACCCTATCGGTTTGCTGGTTCGCATTCATCGCTCCTACCTCACTCGCCCCAACGCTGGGCAATGCCGCTCCGGTCTCCCCCGCAAGACCTCCTTCAACTGAAACCGCGGGCTCCTCCGTTGGGTTTAGCTCCGGCGAATTTTTGGAAGCGGGATGGATTGTTTTGGGCGCGGAGGTGCCATAAGGCGTTCCTTGCTGTGGGATGTTTTTTTCCGGTCCACGGGTTGATGCGTTCTCCCAGCTCAAATAATTCACTGCGGAGAGCAAGGCCATGAATACCGCTGCGACGGACCCCCACCGGAGGAATAGCACTCTGCGACGGCTTCGAGATTGCTGTTGAAGAACCTGCTCAAAACCCGCTGAAGTGGGCGTTGGATTTGGTGGATTATACGACTCGCTAGCCTTAACAAAAGGCGTATCGATGCCAGCGGTGGAATCCAAGGCGGCTTCCGCCCGTTCCCAAGCCCCGGTAGAAAAGAGAAATTCTTGCTTTTCTGCAGCCTCTCTAAACAACTTATCGATATCCTCTTCCTTCATTTTACCGTCCCTATAGATTTCGGGTTATTGCTTCATTTTGGTTTGATGCCTTTAGCTTCAATTGCAAGAGTTTCCTCGCTTTGGCCAAATGCCACTTCGAGGCGCTCTCTCCAATTTTTAGCATTTCGGCGATTTCTTTATGTTGATATCCATCAATCGCGGCAAGGTTAAATATTTCGCGGGTAATATCGGGCAGTTCCTTAACCATGTTCATCAACGCCTCAGCGCTGTGTTCCTCGGTAAGCCCGTCTGCCGATCCCATTAAAATTTCCTCTTCGTATTCCGAATTAAATGATTCCAACACCACGCGCCTGTTCGTCTTTCTAAACTCATCGATGGCGGTGTTGATGGTAATTCGCTTAATCCATGCCCCAAATGGAATCGATGAATCGTACCACTCAATAGACATGAGAACCTTGCAAAATGCTGTGTTCACCATGGGTTCGGCATCGGCCCGTTGGTTCACGTAGCGGTAACAAATGCGCATCATAAACGCAAAAGAAAGGCGATACAATTGAAACTGCGCCTTTCGATCTTGCTCAATACAGCCATTTATTACCTGTTCATCTACATGCATAGCATTTACAAAGAACTTAAAAAACCCGAGGAACCCACGAGGGTCCCCCAGGAAAAACTAACTGTTCTTATTTCACTACGCGACGAACGGTAGTTGTACCGTTAGCCTCAACCATCACAAAGTAAATTCCATTACTCACCGATTCCGTATTGAGCGAAACGCGCTGTATGCCGCGAGTTGCATCCGCCGATTCATTCAACACCACGCGACCTTGAGCATCCATTAAAGAAATGTGCAGGGTGCCTTCTTCTGCCACTTCAAACTCGAGTTGAAGGGTGTTTTGGAACGGCACGGGGTACGCGTTTAATTCAGTGGACCATGTGTTTTCCGAAGTTCCCACGGTGAATGAATTGATGTTCGTCCACGTTGCGCTCGATACCACGAGGGTGTCGCAATGTGTGTTGGTGCAGCTATCGACCGCATTGGTTACGGTTAAGCAAACTACATAGCTGCCCGTATTGGCATACATGTGGTTCTCGAGCGGAGTAGATCCTGTAGCTCCGTCGCCAAAATCCCATGCGTATACGTTGTTCGTATCGCCTGGAAGCGTCATAAAGAAATAACTCATAGGTGCCGTATCGGGAACCGCAACAAATCCAGCCATGCATGGCTGAGGGCCGTTGCCGCCGCCCCATGGGCCATTGCCACCTCCGGGATGATTTCCGCCGCCATTTCCTGGGCCATTTCCTCCACTGGGATGATTTCCGCCGCCCCATGGATGATTGCCTCCTCCATTACAGCCACCCAATTGCGGAGTAAAAGGAACGACTACCACACGGCAAACCGTATCGTTGCAAACGGTGCTGTCTGGAAGCATTCCTGAAACCGCTACGCAAGCCACGTAAGATCCTGCAGTTGAGTAGGTGTATTGCGGGTTGATGCCTGTTGCTGTAGAGCCATCACCAAAATCCCAAGTGTAGGTAAGCGTAGAATCCACGTTCACCAAATGGAAGTCCACAGTTAAAGTGGAATCGGTATGAGGGAAAAATACGGGGTTGCACGGATTGCAAATTCCTCCGCCTGGGTGATTACCGCCTCCGTTACCTACGCCGGGGTGGTTACCTCCACCGTTGCCACAGCCTCCGCCGGGATGGTTGCCGCCGTTACCACCGCCTGGGTGATTACCGCCTCCGTTACCGTTTCCGCCTCCCCAAGGACCATTGCCGCCACCAGGATGGTTGCCGCCGCCATTTCCAGGGCCGTTACCGCCTCCCCAAGGGCCATTGCCACCTCCGGGATGATTTCCGCCGCCATTTCCTGGGCCGTTACCGCCTCCCCAAGGATTACCCGTGGGCACGCAAGAAAGTGTAAAATTAGCGGATATCGAATCGCTTCCCGAATACGGAAATGCCTGTACAAGAATGGTTCCGTCGCAATCATCGGTTCCCACCATCATCACGCCTGAAGCATTTCCCATGTTCTGAATGGAATACATTCCGTTGGGATCGGTCATATCGAATCCAAAAACAGGAATCTGTCCTGTAGAATCGATAGCCACAATAGCTCTTCCAGCAGCTGGTGCACCGGCACTGTCCGTTACTATTCCCGTGATGGTCAACGCAGATTGCGCAAAAGCAACAATCGACAATCCAGCCAATAGTGCAGAGGTAAATAATTTTTTCATGATTCTTTTTTCGTGTGTTTTGAATAAAGTGCTCAACTTCAAGTACGCCCTTTTTTGTGCTGGCGACAGCATCGACCCGAAAAAAACAATAAAAAGCGAAAAAATACGTCCTTTAACCTATGAAGCACCTACTCTTTTTTCTCGCCCTGAACAGTCTCGCGGGACTCGTTGCGCAACCGCTGGAGGCCATCCACGAAGCGCAGGCCGCCTTTCATGCGCTGCTGAACGAGGAACGAACGCAACGCCGCATTGCCCAACTCGAATGGGACGGAACGCTGGCGAAAAGCGCGGAAAACCACAATCGCTGGATGGCGAGGATAGGGCGACTATCGCATACGGAGCGCCGAGGTGAGGGGTTCACTGGGCGCGATGTGTATGATAGGGTAATGCACGAGCAGCCCAACGCAAGCCTGAGAACTGTGGGAGAGAATATCCTGCTGTTTACCGATGGTGGCGCATCTCCCGAGCAATGGGCGCGGGAAGCTTTTGAGATTTGGCTGGATTCGCCGGATCACAGGAAGAATATGCTCAGCCGAGACTATACGCATCACGCCGTATACTTTACTCAGGATGAGGAGGGGACCATTTGGGGGACCAATGTGTTTTCGGGTGGGCGATGAGCCCCAGGGTGGCGAGTTGAGCTAACTAGACTGTTGATTCATCATGGACAGCCGGTCCCAATATCCGCGTTGATTGGCAATTTTTCCACCCTCAATCCAAAAAAAACCACACCCGCGAAGTCCTTTGGGATCTCGCCATTCCAAGATGACTACATTTCCGTCCACGAAAATATTTTCCGGGATGCACACCATTTCGTATGCATCGAACTCCGCCTGAAACATCTTTTGAATTGCGGCCCGCCCCACGACTGGCTCAAGAGCCACCTGATGATTGACGGCTTCTTCTGCGTAGAGTTGCGCGATTTGCCGTGCATCACCCGCATTAAACAAGGCTACCCATTTTTCTATAAGCGCTCTATAAGACATCGACACAACTTATAAAACCGAGGTTTTTAGGTGGGAAAAGTCACGTATTTCCACTCGTTTCCGCCGGACATTTGTACTTGTAAATTTAATGAAATACAAACTCTTATGGAAACCATAGAAAATACCTACAGCATGCCTCGCATTGGCGACGTGGCTCCCGATTTCGAAGCGGTAACAACTACCGGAAAAATTAAATTCTCTGATTTTGAGCCGGGAAAATGGAAGATTCTCTTTTCACATCCCGCGGATTTCACTCCGGTATGTACCACCGAAATGAGTGGATTCGCGCTTGAAAAAGACACCTTCGACGGCCTCCATACCGCCCTTATTGGGTTGAGTATAGATAGCATCCACAGCCACTTGGCATGGGTAAACAACGTGGATGAAAAAACCGGTGTATACTTCCAGTTCCCTATCATTGCAGACTTGGATATGAAAGTTTCAAAATTTTATGGAATGCTTCAACCCAACGAAAGCGAAACGGCAGCTGTCCGCGCGGTGTTTTTCATCGATCCCAACCACAAGATCCGCTTAATTATGTACTACCCGCTGAACGTGGGTCGGAACATGGAGGAAATTGTACGGGCCCTAAAAGCGCTACAATTTAGCGACGAGCACAAGGTGGCCATGCCGTTGAACTGGAAACCCGGTGAGCCCGTAATTGTGCCTCCCCCCAAGACCCTCGGCGAAATGAAGGAGCGCATTGAGGATGACAGCTTGGACAAAGTAGATTTTTACTTGGCTAAGAAAACCATCTAAGCGCTTTCTAAATATTTAGCGCAGCTGTGATAAGTAATTAGCAATTGATTAGGCGGCCTTCGGGTCGCCTTTTTTATGGGGCCGCGTCCTTGTGGCGCACTTCCAGCTCCGGCAAGCGCTCGAGCAATGCCTCTATAAACTGTTCGTTTGTTTCGGGCGTGATGTACAGCTCATCATACCCATCGAACCGAATAATAATTCCTCCCTTGGCCGTTCCATAACGGTGATTCCCCACCCACATGGTTTCGCCTACTTGGGCCAGTTTAACTCGCAAAAGCGCGATTTTCTTGCGAAATGGACCGGCAAACACGCGCAATTCATCGGTAGTGAGTTCATAACGCATACCCAACCAAGCCCAACCCAGAAGCCCAATGGTGGCGCCGTTGATGGCCACCAACACCAATTGGCCCCAAAAGGACATGTCGGTGTTAAGGGCAGGGATTGTGGCCAACAAACACACGGCAATAGTTCCTGTAAAGATGGCATTATAGGTAGAGTCCGTGCGGTTTTTAAAGACCATTACATTCATCTAGGCAGCCATAATTCCAATTTATCCGCATGAAATTGAGCCGCATCTAAATGCCCCATCCAGCGTTTATTTTCTGATATAAAGTGGGTGTGCATGTGGGTGTCGTGATGTGTAAACACGGCTTGATGTTTTCGCGAATAAAACCCGAGACCTGTGCCTTTGAGGTCATAAATTTTATAAGGAGTAAGCCCTTGGTGGGCTTCATCGGGGGAACTCACGGAAGAACCCTCGGGTAAATTTACCGCGTGCAAATCCACCGCGTCCCAAAAACCCTTAACCATGTAGGGAAAAGGGACTTCTAAATGGGCGAACTCGGCATCTAAGAACGCCTCCACACCCTCCATAGAGGTAATGCTGTCCGGTAAATTGTACCGCACCCAATCGACCTCGCCACAGTGCACAAAAAATGGTGCACCCACTGCATCCTGCTCGGATACACGAACCGCGCCATCTGGGTAATGAGCCCATGAGCCGGCCGATGAATCCGACGAGGGTGGCGACGAAAAATTGGCAACGCGCACGAACAAACTTCCCATGGAGTCCACTTGCGAAATGTAAACCACGCCATTGAGCACCGTAATCTCACCTCGCAATTCAGCCATGGGGCCAATACCGTACCAAACACCTCCCGAATAAAGGGTGTCGAGCATCACCGAAGCACCAATTTCGCCCTTCCACATTACGTTGCGCATGGCCGAAACCACCTTAACTTCTGGGGGCGTAATTTTCGCGGGAATTGGAGTTTGCGCGCACGCGGTAAGAATTCCCATAAGGGCAACGAGTACAATAATTCGCTTGGTAATCATCCGTTCATTTTAGGTTAAATATAATACATTCGTTACATGAAGCAGCATCTTTTCATGGTTCTTTTAGGCCTTTCTCTCGGGATGATAAGGCCTGCATCGACACTCGCCCAGACCTATCGAAACCCGATTTTACCCGGCGGATACCCCGACCCTTCCATTACGTATGACGGCGAATATTATTATATGGTTAATTCCTCCTTCGAGCTGTTTCCGGGACTTCCAATCCACCGAAGTAACGACCTGGTAAACTGGGAAGCCATCGGCCATGGCCTGCACCGCGATGAACAAATTAGCAGTGCCGTAAACCTCGTGTCGGTTCAGGAAAACGGCGGTATTCACGCGCCGACCATCCGATACCACAACGGCCTGTTTTACCTCATCACCACGAATATTTACACCCCCATCGACCCGAAAGAACCCACAGAATTTGTAAACTTTATTCTCACAGCCGAAAATCCCGCTGGGCCTTGGTCCATGCCTCATGTAATTGACAGAGCGCCGGGCATCGATCCCGACATCTTCTTCGATTCCGATGGGCGCGTTTATTTCGTAGGCACACACGACATTGGTGACTCTGAAAAAAACGGAATCGGCGAAATTTGGATTCAAGAACTCGACCTAGAAACCTGGTCGCTGGTAGGTAAGCGGCACTCGCTTTGGAGAGGAGCATGTGGAGGAGAAAGTGTAGAAGGACCGCATCTCTACCGAAGAAACGGATATTACTACCTCATGGTGGCTGAGGGAGGCACCGGATTAAATCACGCGGTGATGATTGCCGTGAGCGACTCCATTTTTGGGCCCTATCTTTCCAACCCCCGCAATCCCATTCTCACCGCGCGACATTTGTCTTCTAACAATTGGGTGAATTGCGTGGGCCATGCGGACTTTACCCAAATAGAAGATGGCCGCTGGTACATGGTGGCTCTGGGAAGACGGAATATCGAAGACGGAACCAGCCCCATGGGCCGGGAAACCTTTCTCATGCCGATGGTATGGGAGGATGCAACCATCACCTGGCAGGAGACCTCACCAGGGAAATGGGAGCCCTTGGTAAGGTCGTTCCCCGTAATTGCACCTGAAACCGGCCGAGTGGAGCCCATCAACCCACTGCCTTTTGCCAATCGCCCGCAAATTAACAGAGGTACATTCGAGGATTCTTTTACCCCAACCGCCCTCCGCAAAGAATGGACCTTTAGGCGCGGACCGCGGGATACGCACTATTCACTCACGGCTAGGCGCGGAGCCCTTCGCCTGTACACCACCCCGGAAAAAATTGCGCCTCGAACGGGATACAACACCGTCGGAATCCGTCAAACACAAGAAGATTTTGAATGGACGGCTGCGCTGCATTTCAATCCCGAAAACCGGGGGGAAGAAGCGGGAATTGTGCTCATTCAAGGCGATGAGAATTATCAGCTGTTTACATTAGAAAAATCCGGGCGCGGCGTGCTGCTCCAGTTAAAATCGCGAAACGGTCCCAAAGAAAAGTTAGTGCTTTCGGCTGAGCAGCCCGCCTATGCCGGTACGGCCCAACTCCGTGTAACTCGTGCAAATGGCACGCTCCACTATGCGATCTCGCTCGATGATGGGGAATCTTTTCTCCCATTCACGTCCATTTCTGGGGCTCATTTGTTGTGCAAAGATTATGTGGGGGCGCAAATTGGCATGTATGCGTCCAGTAATGGAAATATGGAATCGACGGGGTTTGCGGACTTCTTGGAGGTTCACTACCGCTGTTCAGTCTGGCCCTAATACGCTACCAAACTTGTAGCGTCGGGTTGATGAGCCCATCCATCGCCAAAATTCCGGCGATGCATGCATCAACTAGGGTACAAAAAAGCGGTATTCCAAACTTCGGCCATTGGTGCAACCCGGGCCATTAAAATCTAAGAGTCCCATCTCGTAGGTGCGAGAATCCACTAGCCGACCGTCCAGGAACGATTCCATTGTGACCTCTCTGCAGCTTAAATCGAAGTAATTAGCGAGCAAAATGGTGCTCTGTATTTGGGAACCGCGAAGCACCTCAACGGACTCCGATTCCCATTTCTTGAAGGGTTCGGTTTCAGCTGAACCATCCCACAGCAAGTCGATACCTGCGGAACTGTAAACCAAGACCCCATTATATGCATTCCCGACCACTCCCGTTTGCAACGGAGGGGAAACATGGAGCACAAATTGCAAATTCCCCGAAGAACTCACCGCTTTTGGACCTTCGTATGCACATCCCGCGAGACTCACGGCGCATAGCATGGCCCCGAAGTGCCACCCAAAACAGCGGGAAATCCTAGAAACAATGGCAAATGGTATTTTGAAGTAATGCATGAGGATAGGTAACCCGTAATACTGAGGTTTGTTCAACTCCCAGCAAACGGAGAGCCAAATATTCCAACTGCGAGTTCCGCCCAGATTAGAAAAAACAACATGAGAATGAGCGCAACCCACACAATTCGGCGCTGCCCCCACTTTCGTTTACGAATTACTGCATCAATGGATATACCGAGTGTATAAAGCAATGTTCCGGCCACCACAAAATCGAATACGGACCAATTCACTTCGTCAGAGAATTGCATGGCCACAAAGGGAATCATTAATAGAAGCAGTACCATTACCGCTAAGTACAAATACTTTTTCATGCGGTAAATGTAACTCATAATTTAATGGCCAACAGGACATTAACAAAAGTTTATGAGTTTATGGCGCGTAGAGCTCCAGCAAAAATCCGTGTGAACACCCCGCGGTGAACCCCGTCGATGTTACTCCGACACGTTCAATAATTCCTTTGAAATCACTTCTTCCAAGTCGTTTTTGGGAAGGGCACCGGCTTGCATCATGGGTTGGCGATCCATGGGGATAAATAGGATGCTGGGAATGCTGCGAATTTGGAAAACGGCAGATAATTCTTGTTCTACCTCCGTGTCTACTTTGTAAATGATAATATCGGGGTGCTCATCGCTCAACTCCTCTAAAATAGGCGCAACCATCTTGCATGGGGCGCACCAATCGGCATAAAAATCGATGATGGCAGGTTTCTCTCCCTTATAATTCCACTCCTTCTGGGTGGTGTAGTCAAAAATTTCGTCTTTGAATTTTTGAGCGGTAAGTTGAACGGTAGGCATAACTTCAAGTTTTACTTTGCAAAGGTACGGCGAGGTACAGGGGTCCAGCGTGACTTTTGTTGCTCAAGGGATTTAGGGGTCGTGAGGGCCTTTTCCCGCGAAAATAGCCGGAATATATTTCTGGATTCGCCGGGTTTTTGTAGCGCTTTGTGCCGCTCCGTTAATTAGAATCATGTATGCGCGTTGCCTGGCCGGAGTTAAGCCGAAAAAAGCTTTCTCGAGCCCGGGATGGGTGTTGAATTGGACTTGAAGTTCCTCGGGGATTTCCAGCTCCCTTGCCGGTTTTTCAGGAAGAGGAGTTCCCCTTCGCTCATGTTCAATGGCCTGCTGAATCAGGTCGATAATGGGTTCGGGATGATTCATCAGCCCGGCCGAATGCGCATCACCCTTGAGCTTGAGTACCCGCCCCGCGAAAGAGTCGGCCCCGGGCAACTCCAACAATTTATTCGGATCGTGAAGCAGAATCCCCTTCATGAAACTCAAACAGCAATAGCCTTTAAAAGCTGCAATCATGAGCACATTTTTCCCATTGAGGGTATAGCAGGGTTGGCTCCATTTCACCTCTTCCACCAAGCCCGATGCGAGCACGAGTTCGCGTAAAAACCGAAGTTCATTCTGCCACGTATGGACCTTGCAGGTGGGTTTCTCGTAATGCGAACACCTCCCACACCCCAGCTCGAGATAATGGTCTACTGAAGGAATCAACTTATTTCGCTCCTTTAATGTACGGGGCTCCCGCCTGCATTAAGCGCGCCTCTATTTCGGGTAGAATTTCATCGTTCAGTCGGGTAATCTCAGCTGCCAATTCCGAATAGATGGCTCGCGACTTTTCCAAACTACTGCGGTGCATCGCCGTAGGCCCGTAGGTGGTGTTTAGCCCGCGCCGCGCCGTCCAGTAGTGGGTGCCATAACTCGGTGGATTGCGTTCGCCAATTTCATCCCGAGCGGGGCTTCCATCGAGCCTGCGCTTTATTTGACTTATGGCGGAAGAAACCGAATCGAGTTCTGCGGCAAATTCGGCAAAAGGAGTGGCCGTGCGTTCCAGCGCATGGCGATAGGCAGCTATGCGATTTTCGGCCCGTTCCAGGCGATCAAAGGCTCGGTCGGCATCGCGCTGCAAGGCGTCCAAATCTGTCCGAAACGCATCCAATTCCGCAAAGGAAATGCCCTGTAGTGTTCCATCTCTTAGCGGAACCACATTAAAAGCCACCGTATCTCCGATCGGTTTAAACACCCCCTCATGCTCCAATTGCAGATACGCGCGATACCTGCCCGGAACCACCAATGCCCCTGAAGGCGAGCCGTTATTCTTGGCTTTTGGATCGATGGCCCAGGTAGACGCGTGCGTCAAGTCCCAGGCTATTTTGTGCGTTCCCTTGGAGGCTTTCTGGCTGATGCGGCGAATTTCGTGGTCCTCTGCATCCAATATGGTTAGCCAAACCGCTGCGGGTTTCTCTTCGTTTTCCTCATCCAGCGCATCGTATCCCGGGAAAGGGACGTGGGCTCCCGACTCAATGAGCTCTTTCTCTGTATTTTGTCTGCGCTGTTTTGCCGTGGAATAATCGGAATTAAGCAAGTAGGTAAAGACCGCTCCGAACTCCGGATTTGAAGCCGAATAATAATCGCTTCCGGTATTTCCCAATCGGCTCGTGGGAATGTACCACTTGGCATCGCGGGGGGCAAAAAGTGCGTCTGCTTCTGAGGCCTGAGCTTCCGACAACGTTCGAAGTGGTGCGTAATTATCCAGAACAAAAAATCCGCGACCAAACGAGGCGGCTACCAGGTCATTCTCGCGCTTTTGAATGGTTAAATCCCTGAACGAAATCGTAGGTGTGCCCGGAAGTTTTTGCCAGTTGCTTCCGCCGTTCAGCGATGTATAAATACCGAATTCAGTGGCCACAAAGAGCAGGTTGGGGTTTACATGGTCCTGAACCAACCGCCATATTAAGGTGCGTTCCGGCAAATTAGAAGAAATACGCTTCCACGTGCGGCCGCGATCGGTGCTCTTCATCAAATACGGCGAAAAATCGCCCTCTTTGTGATTGTCCAATGCAACGTACACGGTATTTGCGTCATGCAAATCGGCCTTGATATCGTTTACAAAAGCGCGCTCTGGAAGACCCATTTTGGCTGTGGAAACACGCCTCCATTGTGCTCCACCATCCTCCGAAATCGCCATATATCCGTCGTCGGTACCCGCGTAGAGCAACCCTTCCTGAACAGGCGATTCACTCAACGAGGTAATGGTATTGTAGTCGGACATGGCATACACATCCCATGCATTATCCCAGCTTTGCTGGCGCCCCATAATGGGCAATTCCAAACGCTCTTCATTCCGAGTTAAATCGGATGAAATGGCCGTCCAGCTGTCGCCACGGTTGTCGGATTGCCACACGCGATAAGACGCAAAATATATCCGCGCAGGGTTGTGCGGAGATACTAAAATAGGGGCGTCCCAGTTGAATCGCTCGTGGGGGTCTCCCAGTTCAGGTTGGGGCTGAATGTAAACCTTCTCCCCTGTAATTAAATCGACGCGGTGCAGTCCCCCTTGTTGGGTTTCGGCATAAACTAACGTGTTGTATTCCGGGTCTGTAGCCGATTGGTGACCATCGGCAAACAGCGTTTTATACCAATGGCGATTGCTTATTCCTTCTCGCTCATCGGTTGCAGAAGGGCCACCCACCGAGCCATTATCTTGCGTTCCGCCAAAGATGTGGTAAAACGGTTCTGCGTTGTTCACCGCCACCTTATAAAACTGAGTGAGCGGAAGATTTTTGTGGTATTTCCAAGTTTGTGCGCCATCGAAACTCTCATAAATTCCTGCATCGGTACCGAGCATTAAGTAGTCGGGATCGTCCAGGCGAAATGCCATGGCATGGTTGTCCGAGTGTTTATCGCGTTCTTGGAGTGTCTCAAAGTTTTTACCCCCATCACTGGAAACCAGCACCCGTACATTCATCAAATAGATGAGGTCGAATTGATGCGGGCTTGCATAGAGCTCTTGATAGTAATGTGGGCCTGTACCACCCGCTACCGTCTCCGATTGCTTGGTCCAGGAGGCTCCTCGGTTATCGGACCGGTACACGGCGCCCGACATGCGGTCCAATTCGATGGCCGCATAAACGACATCGGGTTGCTGAGGAGATAACGCAAGGCCAATTTTTCCCATGTTGGAGGAGGGTAATCCAGATGTTAAGGCTGTCCAAGAATCACCACCATCGTCCGAGCGATAAATGCCCGTACCCGGACCACCGCTCATTAAAGCGGCAACGGTTCGATGCCGATCCCATGTGGCGGCATACAACACATCCGGATTGCGCGGGTCTATGAGCATGTCGGTTGCCCCTGTCCAATCTCCGCCACCGAGCACCTGTTTCCATGTAGTTCCTCCATCGGTGGTTTTATATACGCCGCGCTCGCCTCCTTTTTTCCAAAGAGGACCTTGTGCAGTCACCCAAACCACATTGGTGTTCGTGGGGTGTACGATTATTTTAGAGATGTGTTCTGAAAGCTCGAGGCCTTTATGCTCCCATGTATTGCCGCCATCGGGCGACAAATAGATGCCATCGCCATACCCCACATGGCGGCCACCCACATTCTCTCCGGTACCCACCCATATTCGCGCGGGATTTAAAGGGTCAATGGCAATGCATCCCGTAGAATATGATTTCTGACCGTCAAATAAGGGTTTCCACGTGGTTCCCGCGTTCTCGGTTTTCCAAACCCCTCCCGATCCCACGGCTACATACCATTCATTGGGATCTTCCGGGTGGATGGCAATATCGGCAATACGGCCCGATAAAAAGGCCGGTCCTACATTGCGAAATTCAAAGGCTTGCAACGGCCATTCTTGGCCTTCTGATTGAGCCAGGGCGGGTAGTGTTACCGAAAATATAAGTGCGCAACAAGCGCGTTTTAGAATGTGCATCATTATAGTAAGATGTTTTTGGAGTCCGCTTGAAGGGGTGAATATCGGGAAAATGTAATTTATGTTTCAGCAGTGTAGTACTTTTTAACGACTTCCTTATAAGTTCTTGAAATGGGCAACAACAGTCCCCCCTTTACTTCCGCTTCGGATCCGCGAAAAGAAGCATATGTAGGGTTAATTAAGAATGATCGGTGAATTCGGAGAAATGGAGGCAATCGCGACTCCCATTCGCTAATTTTCACCGTGTTCTTTAGCGGCTCTCCCTCTTGGCGATGGATGAGTGTGTGGTCCGAAAGGCTCTCAATGTAGAGGACATCGCCGGAAGGAATGGAAATTGTACGCCGCTGACTGTGAAATTGGAGGAAGGTGGAGTCCACCATGGGAGGTGTTTTGGGTGAAGGCGAGAACATCAACCTATGGACCCCTGCAAAAAACCCCATCACCACCCACAACAAAACCGGGTTCAAAATGGATTTTTCGAATGAATTAGGGTCGAACCCCAAAAATAGCCAGTACACAAACGCTATGGCTACATATGCGCCGTATAAGGATCCGATGGCGGCCGAAAACAATCGAATACCGCGGCGTAATCCATTAAATTTTAAAGCAGATTCCAGCCCGTAAAACAGTGCGTAAGTGGGCATGAGTAGCAACACCCCCGCAAGCCAACTTCCCGCACTTCTGTTAAATGCATCCCGAACGAGCAAGGCCAATAACACCCCTGCAAACACCCAGAACAGAAATTTTTTATATTTCCGGAGCAAATGCATGTTTCAAAGTTAGCTAAAATGCAAAGGGAGATTGCTCTTCTGGCGGGGATGCTGCTACTTGAGGGCTATTCTTAGCGGATTCAACACCTCTACAGACGGATTCAACAATGGACAAAAACGCGATGAAAAGGCATGGACCCCTATCTTTATTCCGAACAAAAATGAAATGCAATGATTGAATTATTCTACATGGGGGGACCCTTGTTTATGAGCCTACTCACCTTGGAACTAATTGCCCTAATATATGCCGGGTTTCGAATGAAATCATGGGTTACCGAGGCGGGCCTGCTCGCGCTAGCTACGGGTATTTTAGGCCAAGTAATTGGTCTTTACCAGATGTTTGAAGGTATTGAAATGATGAACGGTAACGTGAGTCCAGCCATGATTGCAGGTGGACTTAAAATGAGTACCATTACGACCCTTTATGGGTTGTTAATTTATGCGGGATCTCTAGGGCTGCGCTGGTGGCACCGGACGGCAAATCCCGCCAGCTAAAAAAGCGCATAACAGTGCGCTTGCAGGGGCTGCTATTCCGACGGCTGTTTTGAGGACTGTTTTGACCACTCCAAACACCCATGGACATCAAAGAAGAGGTTTGGCTAGAGGAGAAAACGGGTGATTCAAGCGTAAATCGCCTGGAATTTTTGATTTCTACCGAAAGAAAGGCTAATCTTGAGTAGTCGTTCTTTTGTAAACCAAACCTCAGACATGAATAAAATACTTCTCTGGTCGCTCACGGCAGCGATGGCTGGATTTCTGTTTGGCTTCGACACCGTAGTTATTTCGGGAGCGGATCAAACCCTTCAAGCCCTTTGGAATTCTTCGGATTTTTTCCACGGAACCGTAGTGATTGCCATGGCCTTATGGGGGACGGTAGTCGGCGCCTTATTTGGCGGAATTCCCTCTCAAAAATGGGGGCGAAAAAACACCCTTCTCTTAATTGGCATACTCTACACGGTATCTGCTTTAGGCTCTGCGTTGGCCCACGCCCCCTGGACTTTTGCCCTTTTTCGGTTTTTAGGGGGGTTGGGCGTAGGTGCTTCCACCATTGCTGCGCCCGCGTATATTTCGGAAGTGGCCCCCGCTGAAAATCGCGGACGTTTTGTAGGTTTCTATCAGTTTAATATTGTGTTGGGTATTTTGGTGGCTTTCGTCTCCAACTATGCGCTGAGCGGTTTGGGTGCATCGGCATGGCGATGGATGATGGGCGTTGAGGCCATTCCCGCACTCGCCTACACCTTTTTGGTATTGGGAATCCCCAAGAGCCCGCGCTGGCTGTACGTGCAGGGCCGGGAGGATGAAGCCCGGCACATTATCCAATCTGCTTACGGGCCCGGCGAAGCGGAAGCGCTCATCCAGGAGATTTCAAAAGATCACGAGGCCACCCCACCCAAAGAATCCATCTTCGCTTCTAAGTATCGTTTTATTTTTTGGCTTACCTTTTTCATTGCATTCTTCAACCAATTTTCGGGAATTAATGCCTTTCTCTATTACGCCCCGCGTATTTTCGAAGAGGGTGGATTAGGCGCGAGTTCTGCGTTGCTCAGCAGTATAGGCATCGGCTTGGTAAATCTTATTTTTACGCTCGTGGGAATCAACCTCATCGATAGATTAGGTAGGCGCGTGCTTATGTACATCGGCTCTGTAGGATACATTGCCTCCCTCACACTCATTGCGCTGTCGTTTATCCTCCAATGGGAGGGTATGGCGCTGCCGCTGTTTTTGTTTCTGTTTATTGCCTCACACGCCATTGGGCAAGGCACTGTGATTTGGGTATACATTTCCGAAATTTATCCCAACCACCTGCGTAGTGCGGGCCAATCCTTCGGAACATCGACGCATTGGGTTTTAGCCGCACTCATTCCCTCCATGGTGCCCGTGCTTTTTGGCCTTGTTGGAGCTGGTGTGGTGTTTGCCTGCTTTGCGGTGATGATGGTATTTCAACTTCTTTTTGTGCACTTCATGATGCCTGAAACTCGGGGCGTTTCTCTTGAGTCGCTGAGCGCAAAACTGCTTAATTCCGCAAATGACTAACCCGCCAAAGCCTCGTGTGGTCTGTTTTGGTGAGGTGCTCTGGGACCGCTTTCCCTCGGGAGATAAAATGGGTGGTGCCCCTTTCAATGTGGCTTTTCGGCTGCAATCGCTGGGAATCGCGGCAGCCATGGCAAGCGCTGTGGGGAAAGACTTAGCAGGTGATGAATTGATGC
>Ga0181601_10002309_pt1 | contig 16318 bp, 12 predicted proteins | sample 041ome_8_FD_133020 | JGI IMG/M metagenome (GOLD analysis project Ga0181601, IMG submission 133020) | Coastal salt marsh microbial communities from the Groves Creek Marsh, Skidaway Island, Georgia - 041407BS metaG (megahit assembly) | ecosystem: Environmental > Aquatic > Marine > Intertidal zone...
TATATCGCCAAGCGCCTGATCAATTTCAATGCGGGTGATTGGAGGTGCCACGGCTTCACCACCCCCCGCTGACAATTTTGACACCGTTTGTTTGCGCGTCACACCGTCCGATAATCGCGGCTTGATGATTGGTTTGCTGCAGCGTTTGCAGCGCATTTTCAGCATCGCTCTGCGCAAAAACACCCAGCAATCCGCCGCTTGTCTGGGGGTCAAACAAGGCTTCAAAACGCATGTCATCCGCCAGATCGCTTCCCAGAATTTTGACCGCGCGCCGGTTTTGCGGATGCAGGCTGGACGTCATGCCAGCGGCCAAAAACTGCGTGACGCCGCTCAAAAGCGGCAGCGATGACACATCAATGATGCATCCAGCCACCCCCAGACGTAATGCCAGATTTTGCGCATGTCTGGCCAGACCAAAACCGGTCACATCGGTTGCCGCCAACACATTATTCTGCAGAAATATATCGGCGGCTTGGGCGTTACTAAGCCGCATGCTGGCAATCGCGGCATCGACACAGGATGCATCCGCCTGCAACTGCATATCTGCCGCCATGATCACGCCGGTGCCAATTGGTTTGGTCACAACCAGCACACATTCATCAGGCATCAACGATTCATCAAGATTTTGCCGGGTGGGTTGGGTGATCGGTTGTGCGCCACTGCCGGTGACCGCAAAGCCAACGGACATGCCACCACCTTCGCTGGTATGGCCACCGACCAGACGCACCCCAGCGGCACTATGCGCCATTAATGCGCCAGCCAAAATATGCGTCAACTGGTTTGTTTGTATCGATAGCTTTGATTCGGGTAGGTTTATAATAGCCAATGAAAATAATGGCTTGGAAAGCGAAGCGTAAATATCACTAAAAGCATGGACAGAAGCGATTTCACCAAGCACATAGGGGTCGGAAACAATTTGTGACAATATATCGACGGATTGAACCCAGCCGGTTTTGCCCGGCATATCTGGCAGGATTGCGCTGTCCGTTTCTAGTCCGGATGGTGGCATCAAATCCGCATCCGCACCTTGTGCGATGGCCAGTTCAATCGCCGCCTGCATCGCATTCTGCAGCACCTGATGGCTGGTTTTTGCGGCGCAGCCAAGACAACGCATGGCGGCAAATGCCGGGTCATATTGTTGCGGTGTGGCTTGGCTTTGTGCGGGTGTTTGCGGCTCAAGAAGGCCGGGAAACGGGTTTTTCGGCGATACAGCCGGCATCGACAGATTTTTGAATTTCTTCATAAACCGCCGATCAATCCAGCATTTGAGGTGCCAAAATAAAAATCCTGACAGGGCAAAATCGCCGCGTGTGGCAATGGCGCGTTTTTTACCTGTGCCAATCAGCGCCAGATAGTGCTTTTGCGGCGCCCAGCGGGCGAGTGGTTTGCGCAAAATATAATGGCGCAGATTACGTGCCAGAATTTTGCCAGCCCGCACGGCGAATACACCAGCTTTTGGGCGTGGGGTCTGACTGATAGAGGCCACATCGCCGGCGGCAAAAATATATGGGTGCGTCACAGATTGCAGGGTTTCATTTATCGCTACAAAGCCATTCTTATCGAGTTGCAGACCACTTGCGCCAAGCCAGTCGGGCGCCGCCACCTGGGTGACAAGAAAACAGGCATCAAATGACACCGTCTGTTGATTATCGAGGGTTAAAATTTCAGATTCAACCGACAACACAGCCTGACCCAAAATGATCTGTGCGCCGCAAACCCGCAATTTTTTTTCAACAAGCGCACCGGCACGCGGCGCCATCTGCGGCATCAATTTATGCGACTGGCTGATGATGGTCATATCGGGGGGCGAGCCGGTCTCGAATATCCATCGGGTGATTAACGCCAGTGCCAGTTCGCAGCCAGCAGCACCGCCGCCAATCACCGCCAGTTTGCGCGGTAATGGCTGGGCAAACAACGCCTCAAAACGTGCCTGAAAACCAGCGATTGGCTTGACCGGAATGGTGTTATTGGCGGCGCCTTTGATGCTGTTGATATTTGGTTGTCCGCCGATATTTAATGAAAGAACATCGAAATCTAGCGCTGGACGATCGTCAAAATGGATCTGTTTCAAATCAGCATTGATGCCGGTCACCGTGGCAACGATGATCCGTGCATTTGCCGCTTGTGCAAGATGTCTTAAATCAATATGCAGATCTTCATCATGCCATACGCCCTCAACATAGCCCGGCAACATGCCGGAATAGGGGGTGCGACTGCTGCTTGTCACAATGGTCAGCCGTAGCCCCGGCACCGGCTTCATTGCAAAAGCCTTTAACACAGCTATTTGCGCATGGCCGCCACCAACCAGAACAAGGTCTGCAAGAATGGGGTGCTGCGACTGCATTAGCTCTCGTATTGGCCAAGTTGCCCTTTGAAAAATGCCGCTGGCGGTCGATCTGCAAAATGTTGGGCGCTGATGACTTCGCCAACAAAAATAGTGTGGTCGCCACCGGCGTAAATTTGCCAGGGCCGGCATTCAATATGCGCAAGCGCGTTGCTGATAAGCGGCTGTTCACAAGCGCCCAGCACCCAATCAATGCCCAGAAACCGGTCATCTTCCTGACTGGCAAACCGCCGGCACAGCTGGCTCTGGTCAGCCGCCATAATATTCACGGCAAATCCGGCTGCGTTCGAAAACAACGATAGCTGTGAACTTTTATTGTCGAGCGACCATAAGATCAAAGGTGGATCGAGGGATACCGAATTAAACGAATTGACTGTCAACCCATAGGGTGTGCCATCCGGCTTCATCACCGTGACGATGGTGACACCGGTGAGATAATGCGACATGACCTGGCGCAGATCAGCCGCGGACACAGAAGTTTCAGATGGTGATATCATTGTCATAGCTACTCTTTGCGGGCGGCCTCTGGCGCGGTCAGCGTTTCACTGTCACCGCCCGTATTATCTTTTATCTTTTCAGCACTGCCCTTACATAGCGTTTAATTGCGCTTTCCGATAGGGTTTCGGCAATAATTACCGCAATAAAAATCAGCGCGCAGCCAATCAACGCCAGTGAAACAAGCTGTTCGCCGAGAAGCCACCAGCCAAAAACCGCTGCAAAAACAGATTCAAGCGACAAAATCACCGCGGCGGCGGCGGCCGGGGTATGACGCTGGGCCACAAGTTGCAGGGTATAGCCAATGCCAACCGCCATCACGCCAGCAAAGGCAAGCTGTGGCAGCACCGGCAGAAAATCGACAGGATGCGGCGCTTCAAGAGGCACCATAACGATGCCGGCCAAAAGCGCAGTCACCAGAGACTGATAGACAGATAGCTGTAGCGGTGCGGCAATCTTTTCCAGAACATGCTGGATCAGCAAAATATGACCCGCCCAAAAAAACGCACCGCCAATGATCAGCAAATCTCCAAATTGCGCATCCAGAGACGAGGTGCCTGATAGCAAATAGCTGCCAGCCATCGACAGCAAAACCGCTGGCCATATGTTAAGCGGCACATGTCGACGCAAAAATACCGCTGCAATAAGCGGCACCAGCGGCACATATAACGCCGTTAAAAATGCAGCATTCGCAACATTCGTGTAAAGCAGTGCGGTTTGCTGCAAGCCAATCCCGCCAAACATGACAGCACCCAGACCAAATGTCTCAAACCCCAGCTGTTTGTCTTTGCGCAAGGCGGCGATCAAATTGATCTTGCGTGATTCATACAGGGCAAATGGCACAATAATGACAGCGCCAATCAGGTAACGACCAAAGGTAAAACCCATCGGGCCAATCGTTTCCATGCCGGTTTTTTGTGCAATAAAGGTGGCGCCCCAGACAATGGCGGTAATACACATCAGGCAGTTCGCAAAAAAGCGGGTCAAGGTGGCAATTCCTCATAAAAAATGTTTGAAAATGACCAATATGATTTATGCCAACATAGTTTAATTTGGCGATGGCGCATCATCAAACATCACGCGACTGCAGTAATGTTCAGACCAATTCTCATCAGCACAAGAAAAATCGACAAAACCAGACAGGGTGGGGATGATATTAGCTTGGGCATCGGAGGGGGCATCGGCGGGGGCATCGACGGGGACATTGATGCGCTGGAGGCCCGGACCGGAATTGAACCGATGTACACGGTTTTGCAAACCGCTGCATAACCACTCTGCCACCGGGCCAGTGCGTGATCACTGCGTGTGATATACGATGATGCGGGTTGCGTCAATCATCTGCGTCTGCCGTTATCGTAGTTTATCATCCGGTTCTTTAGTTTTTTCTAATCAAAGGTTAACGCTGCTATTTTGACCACAGCTTTCACTGTTTACCAGCAATCAGGGCAGGAACAGGTGGGCAGGGACAGGTGGTCAGGATGATAAACATATTTTTGCGCCGACTTATAAAGCCGCAACCGGCATTGTCGCTTATTGAACTGCTTGTCGCGTTAACCATTCTGGCATTGCTGAGTACAGCTGGGCTGAAAATGTTTCAGTCAACACAGACAAGTTTTGTCGATGGCCGCACCAGCCTGGTCAAGGCCAAACGGAATGAAGCCATTGCTGCTTTCATCTATAATGATTTTGTCGATAAAGCGTTGCCGCCAACAACCGCACCACGTCTGTATGTCAACAACCAGATGCCAGATGATCTGAAAGCCGCCGAAAAGCTGGCAGTTGCGACTATATTTGGAACGGGCAGCCGGTTTCAGTTTGCCACGCATCGGCAGGTCTGCGCGGTGAATTGAGTGACGCTGGCTGATTGTGGCCTGTCCCGATATGCGTTGCAAATCATTGCCAAGCAAATCATTGCCAAGCAAATCATTGTATAACTGGGCGACAGGGTTTATAACGAAAACTGTCTGTCGGCGTTGCCCCGCGTGGCGCTAGACAAGCGACGCAATAACCTAAATTTTAAAAACACTATTTATTCAGGCCAGATAGTAAATAAGCGAGTATCAGTAATGCCAAACAGTTCTTTTGCCATCGCCCGAAAGACAATGGTTGATTGCCAATTGCGGCCGTCAAAAGTCACCGATCAGCATGTTTTGGATGCGTTTATGACGATACCGCGCGAAGAATTTGTCGGTAAACAGCAACGTGCGCTGGCCTATGTCGATGAAGATTTGCCGTTGCCGGGTGGGCGCTGTCTGATGGAGCCGATGGTGCTGGCGCGGCTGTTACAGGCATTGCAATTGCGGCCTGATGACAATTTGCTGATTGTCGGTGCCGGATGCGGTTATGGGGCGGCGATCGCCGCCAGCCTGGTTGGCTCGGTGATTGCCATTGAAACACGCGCCAATCTTGTTGAAAAAGCCCAGGATGTGTTGGTGTCAATTGGCGTCGATAATGCCGCCATTGTCAAAGCACGGCTTGTCGATGGCTATCCGGACGAGGGGCCTTATGACCGTATCTTGATCGAAGGCGGGGTTGAAACTGTGCCAGACAGCCTGCTCGAACAGCTGACTCCGAAAGGGCGGCTGGCAGCGATTTATCGAAAGCCCGGGCATCCGGTAGGGGTGGCAAGCCTGTGGATGCGGTCTGGCAAAGAATTTGCTCGCACCCCGTTATTTGATGCACGGGTGCCTAATCTAATTGAATTTAACGCCAAAGCTGAATTTTCATTTTAATAGCTTGGTCATAAAAGGATTGAAACCTTGATACCATCACGGCCTTTTGTTTGCGCCTGTGCGTTGTTGCTTGGTCTGAGCCATGTCGGTTCAGGCCGGTTGGCGGCGGACACGCTTGATGACGCGTTGCGCGCCAGCTTGCAGAATTCATCGCAGATTGCGGCCGCGCGTCAAGGCTGGCTTGCGGCGCGCGAGACCATCCAGACAAAAACATCGACAAGCGATTTAAAAGCAAGTTTTTCGGCAACCGGCAACCAGTCGCACACCGATAAAGTGTCGAGCAACGGCTACAAGCAATCGCAATATGCGTCTGGCAGCGTGACCGTGGCAAAAAACCTGTATGATGGCGGGCAGACCAAAGCCAATACAAAGCTGGCGCAAATTCAGCTTGATCAGGCCACAGCCAATTATTTATCCACCGAACAACAAGTGATACTTAGCAGTATTGAGGCCTATTTAACGGTGCTGAAGTCTCGCCGAGTTGTGGCACTGAATGATGCGAACCTTAAACGGCTTGAAGCACATGTGAATGCGGCGCGTATTCGGGTAGAGGCCGGCGCCGCAACACCCACACGACTGGCCGAAGCCGAAGCCCGATATGCGCGGGCGAAATCAAATGCGTTGGTCGCCGCAACCGATTTGCAGAATGCCGAAGATTCATACAAATCACTGACCGGATTGACCGCCAGCAAAATGACATTGCCAGTGATCCCCGGGGATTTGCCGACAGAAATTACCCGGGCTGAACAGCTGGCTGGCACATCACACCCGAATGTACAGGCGGCGATGGCCGCTGAACGCGCCGCCGAACAATCATTTGACACATTAAAAGCGTCGGTCAGCCCAACCGTGTCGCTGTCTTTATCGGCCACGTCAAAGGACGCCACCGGCACATCATCTGATTCAGATGTTCTGGCCGGGTCTTTGGTCTTATCAACGGCGATTTTATCAACCAACGCCACCCGCGCGAAAGCGCGCAATATCGCCGCCGCCCATCAGCAAGCAAAATACGCATACCGCGAAGCTTTGCGGGCTGTTGAAGTGGCCGCACGTGCCGCTTTTCGCACCGAGCAAACGGCGCGAATCAATCTTCAGGCGGTGCAACGTGAACTCGCAGCATCCAAGCTGGTGGCAGCCGGCATCGCCAGTGAGACACAGTTTGGTCAAAAGACAACGCTCGATCTGTTAGATGCCGAGCAGGATGTGAACGACGCCGAATTGCGTCTGGTTACAGCCGAGCATAATCTCCGTCTGGCAGCCTATCGGTTGCAGGCGGCCATTGGTGCGTTGACTGCCGACGCTATGGGGCTTGGCGCGGTGTTGGGCGAATTGACCGAAATGCCGGCACCAACCGACCCGTTCAGCAAAAACTTTCCGTTTTCCCGCATACGCAGCGAATAAACCCCGGGCTGTGGCAATCGCAAACCATAAATCTGCCAGTCATCACAGGAAAACCGCCGAAGATGCGTTGCATGGATGCGCACAAAGTCGTAGATAAACGCTGTATTTTATTTCAACCAACCCGATCAGCCTGTACGAGCCATGACCGATCCTATTCTGCCAAAAACCTATGACCCACACGCCATTGAGGCGAACTGGTACGATCAATGGATGGCCAGCGGGCATTTTGCCTGTGACCCGCAATCGCAAAAAACGCCCTATACGATCATGATGCCGCCGCCAAATGTGACCGGCAATTTGCATATGGGACATGCGCTGACATTCACTTTGCAGGATTTGCTCATTCGCTATCATCGGATGACCGGGCGCGATACGCTGTGGCAACCGGGCACCGACCATGCCGGCATCGCCACACAAATGGTTGTTGAACGCCAGCTTGCTGAACAGAATATCAGCCGCCGTGACCTTGGGCGTGACGGTTTCATCGACAAGGTTTGGGAATGGAAGGCCGAATCTGGTGGTATGATTCACCAGCAGTTGCAGCGGCTTGGGGCGTCACCGGACTGGGCCCGCGAACGTTTTACCATGGATCCGGGCCTGTCTGATGCGGTGGTAAAAGTATTTGTCGAGTTGCATCGTGATGGGCTGATTTACCGTGACAAGCGGCTGGTTAACTGGGATCCGAAATTGATGACAGCGATTTCCGATCTGGAAGTCGAGCAGCGCGAGCAGAGCAGTTCAATGTGGCATTTGAAATACCGCATTGTTGGCACTGACAATGATTTTATTTCGATTGCCACGACACGGCCCGAAACCATGCTCGGCGATGGCGCGGTGGCGGTTAATCCGGAAGATACGCGGTATCAGCATCTAATTGGTAAAATGGTCATCCTGCCATTGTCACACCGGCAGATTCCGATCATTGCCGATGATTATGCAAAAATGGACAAAGGCTCTGGCGCGGTGAAAATCACCCCGGCGCATGATTTCAATGATTTTGAAGTTGGCCGGCGGCATAATTTACCGCTGATTAATCTGATGACGGCAACCGCCGCGATGGAATCGATTGATGAGATTCCTAAAAAATACTGGGGGTTAGATCGTTATGAAGCCCGCCGCCAGATTTTGCAGGATCTCGATGCAGAAGGGCTGGTAGAGCGCGAAGAGACACTGTCGAATGTTGTGCCGCATGGCGACCGGTCAGGTGTGGTGGTGGAACCATGGCTGATGGATCAATGGTATGTGAATGCCGAAAAACTCGCCGCACCCGCTATCAAGGCGGTCGAAGAGGGACGTACAAAATTTGTCCCGGAACGCTGGAGCAAGACCTATTTTGAATGGATGCGCAATATCCAGCCATGGTGTATTTCCCGCCAATTGTGGTGGGGGCATCGGATTCCGGCCTGGTATGGCCCGGACGATACGGCTTTTGTTGAAGAAACAGAGGACGCTGCGATTGCCGCGGCCACCCGGCATTATGGCAAAGCTGTCGAGCTACGCCGTGACGAAGATGTGTTGGACACTTGGTTTTCGTCGGGTCTGTGGCCATTCTCGACGCTTGGTTGGCCAGACAGCAACGCCGAGGTAAAGCGCTATTATCCGGGCGATGTATTGGTTACCGGATTCGATATCATCTTTTTCTGGGTGGCCCGCATGATGATGATGAGCATGCATTTCATGGATGGCGAGGTGCCCTTTAAAGAGGTCTATATCCACGCCTTGGTGCGTGATGAAAAAGGCCAGAAAATGTCCAAATCAAAGGGCAATGTGCTTGACCCGCTTGAGCTGATTGACCGTTATGGGGCGGATTCTTTGCGGTTTACGCTGGCCGCTATGGCAGCGCAGGGGCGCGACATCAAAATGTCAACAAGCCGACTCGAAGGCTATCGGAACTTTACCACAAAGATCTGGAACGCCTGTCGGTTTTTGCAAATGAATGACTGTACCAATGCCAAAACCATCGATTTGGCGACGGTGACCGCGCCAGTCAATAAATGGATCGTGTCCGAATATAATTTGGCGGTTGAAAAGACCACCGCGGCCATCGATGCCTATCGCTTTAATGAGGCCGCTGACGCGCTGTATCACTTTATGTGGCATAGTTATTGTGACTGGTATGTCGAATTGATCAAGCCAAGCCTTTCGGCAGATGATGCTGGTGATATCGCTCAAATCAAGGCGACAGCCAGCACTATTTTGGCCGGCACATTGCGCTTGCTACATCCCTTCATGCCGTATCTGACCGAAGAGCTGAACCAAAAGATTTTTGCCAGCGACAACATGCTGATAGCTGCCGCATGGCCGCAGGTCTGCCAAGGGTCGGATGGCGACGGCGTCGATGACATTCGGTTTCTGATCAATCTGATTACCGAGATTCGCTATATCAGGTCAGAGATGAATGTGCCGCTATCGGCGAAACCGGTATTACAGATCAGCGGCACGACGCCCGCGCAAACACATGCCATTCACAATCAGCATGCTGCCTTGATGCGGCTGGCACGCCTTGGCGGTGCAGAAACTGTCGAAAATTTCGCCAAAGGCACCGCACGGGGTAGCGTTGATGGGGTCGATATTGGCCTGCCGCTGGCTGGCATACTCGATTTAACGGCGGAAGCAGCCCGACTGAAAAAAGATATCGGCGGCGTCGAAGCGGAAATAAAGAAAATTGCCAGCAAGCTGGATAACCCGAATTTTCTGGCAAAAGCACCCGATGAAGTGGTTGCGGAAAACCGCCGCCGGCTTGATGATGAACAAGTGAAACTGGATGGATTAACGGCTGCTCTACGCCGTCTGGCGTGAGCGACAAAAGACCGAGATAGAGGAGAGTGACCATGCCCGACAGTGTAAAACCGATCGATAAAAGTAAGTTGCCAAGCCGACATGTGTCAGTCGGGCCGGAAAAAGCCCCGCATCGTTCCTATTATTATGCGATGGGCATGACCGAAGAAGAAATTGCCCAGCCGCTTGTTGGCGTGGTGTCAACCTGGAACGAGGCGGCGCCCTGTAACATTTCACTGGCACGTCAGGCGCAAGCTGCCAAGCGTGGTGTACGTGATCATGCTGGCTCGCCAAGAGAATTCACCACCATCACCGTGACTGATGGTATCGCCATGGGTCATGCCGGCATGAAATCGTCGCTTGTTAGCCGTGAGGTGATCGCTGACTCGATTGAATTGACCGTGCGTGGTCATTGCTATGATGCCATTGTCGGGCTTGCCGGCTGTGACAAATCCCTTCCCGGGGTGATGATGTCAATGGCGCGTCTGAATGTGCCGTCGGTGTTTATGTATGGTGGATCAATCCTGCCGGGGCGGTTTAAAGACCGCGATGTGACCGTACAGGATGTTTTTGAGGCTGTTGGTGCGCATGCAGCCGGCAATATGTCGGATGAAGATCTGCATGAGCTTGAATGTGTGGCTTGTCCAAGTGCCGGATCATGCGGCGGGCAGTTCACTGCCAACACTATGGCTTGTGTGTCGGAAGCCATTGGACTGGCCTTGCCCGGTTCTGCTGGCGCACCCGCCCCGTATGAAACACGCGACGAATATGCCTATCATTCAGGCCGGGTGGTGATGGAACTTGTCAAAAGCCAGCTGCGCCCTCGTGATATTCTGACCCGCAAGGCGTTTGAAAATGCGGCGACGGTCGTGGCGGCATCCGGGGGATCGACAAATGCAGGCTTGCATTTACCGGCGCTTGCCTCTGAATGTGGTATTGATTTTGATCTGCATGATGTTGCGGAAATTTTCAAAAGGACACCCTATATTGCCGATCTGAAGCCGGGTGGTCGTTATGTTGCGCGCGACATGTATGAAATTGGCGGCGTGCCGGTGTTGATGAAAGCCTTGCTTGATGGCGGCTTTATGCATGGTGATTGCATCACCGTCACCGGCAAGACAATCGCCGAAAATCTGTCAGATGTGAGTTTTCCGACCAATCAGGATATTATCCGCACAACGGCTGAACCGTTATCACCAACGGGCGGTGTTGTCGGGTTGCGCGGCAATCTCGCACCAGAAGGCGCGTTGGTCAAAGTGGCCGGGATGAAGGTGCTGAAATTTACCGGAACTGCGCGCTGCTTTGATTGTGAAGAAGACGCTTTTGCCGCCGTCGAACGGCGCGATTATAAAGATGGCGATGTTTTGGTGATCCGTTACGAAGGCCCCAAAGGCGGCCCGGGTATGCGGGAAATGCTGGCCACGACAGCGGCATTATATGGGCAGGGCGCCGGTGATAAGGTTGCACTGATCACCGATGGCCGTTTTTCTGGGGCCACACGCGGCTTTTGTATTGGCCATGTTGGGCCAGAAGCCGCCGTCGGTGGGCCAATTGGCCTGTTACAGGATGGGGATCAGATCACCATCGATGCCGAAGCCGGAACGATTGATGTCGCGCTGAGTGATGACGAGTTTGCCAAGCGCAAAGCGGCCTGGTCACCTCGTGGTACTGACTTCAATGCCGGCGCGATATGGAAATATGCGCAAACGGTTGGCTCTGCCGAAAAAGGCGCGATCACCCACCCCGGCGGAAGTGCAGAAACACATGTCTATGCAGATATTTAGTCGGTATCGTTAAGCTAAAATATTAAAAAAAGGGCAGGGATAACCCTGCCTTTTTTATGCGCTATGCGCCGCTGTTGCGTTGGCTTTATATATCCAATTCGCACCAAATCGGCGTGTGGTCTGACGGTTTTTCGAGACCGCGCGGCGCCTTATCGACACCAACCTCAACAAGTCTGTCAGCGGCTTCGGGTGATAGCATCAGATGGTCAATCCGCACCCCGTTATCGCGTTGCCATGCCCCGGCCTGATAATCCCAATAGGTATAGATGACATCATCCGGGTGGCGGGCGCGCAAGGCGTCGCAATAGCCAGAATAGGCGAGGCGCCGAAAGGCTTTTCGGGTTTCCGGCCGGGTCAGAGCATCGCCCTCCCAACCCAGCGGGTCATAACAATCCCGATCATCCGGTATCACATTGAAATCACCGCCAAGAACAATCGGTTGCTCGGTGGCAAGAAGGGCTGTTGCACGCTGGTTTAGACGCTCCATCCACCCGAGCTTATAATCAAATTTCGGGCCGGGTGCCGGATTCCCGTTCGGCAGGTAAATACTGGCAAGATGCACTTGCTCAATGCGCGCCTCAATATAGCGCGCCTGTTCATCGGTATCATCACCCGGCAAGCCAGTGATGATGTCATGTATCGGAAAATGGCTGGCAATGGCGACGCCATTATAGCTTTTCTGTCCATGTATGGCGACATTCCAGCCAATTGAGGTAAACGCATCAACCGGAAAATTCACATCTTGTGACTTGGTTTCCTGTATCAATAAGACGTCACAGGCACCTGAAGATAACCAATTGGTAACGATATCTAATCTGGATTTTATTGAATTTACATTCCAGCTTGCAATACGCATCGCATTACACTGAAAAAGAGGTGCCGCAACCGCAGGAAGCCGTGGCGTTCGGGTTGCTGACGGCAAAATACGACCCCATCAGATCCTGCTTGTAGTCAAGCTCGGCTGTGTCAACAAGCTCCAGCGACATACTGTCAATGACCACTTCGACATTATAGGCGATAAACACGCAATCGTCCGGCTGGCGTGCGGTGTCGATGCTGAAATCATACTGAAAACCGGAACAGCCGCCACCAAGCACGGCAACCCGGAAAAAGCTGCCATCTGGTTCATTTTCCAGCATCGTCGCAATGCGGGAAGCGGCGGATTCAGTTAGTCCGAACTTGCTGACGCTTGCAGTGGCTTCGATTATGTCGGTCTGCATCTTGCGCTGATCCTGAGTGATTTATCCGGCTGTTGCCCGGTGACGCGTGATCCGCACCGGGTATTGCTAGTAATATGCGGCTTCTGCGGGTTTGAATCAAGTCAATCAATCGAAATAACACGGTCGATAAGATTGCGGTTTAGAGTGACTGGGCTTACATTAGGCTGGTTTTATACGGATCGGGCTGCGCCTTTTGGCAGCGCTGCAAAAAGTGAGCGAGCATGAGCAATCAAACCGAACAACGAGACCTTGCTGCCTATGCATCGCATGGGCCGCAATCGCGTGGTCGTTTGCTGGCCGAAGATGATGGTCGCGAAACCACCAGCCGTTCGTCATATCAGCGCGACCGTGACCGGATCATCCATTCTGGCGCGTTCCGTCGTCTCAAACACAAAACACAGGTGTTTGTGTATCATGAGGGTGACTATTTTCGCACGCGGCTGACGCATTCGCTTGAAGTCGCCCAAATTGCCCGGTCGATGGCCCGCGCCCTGCGGCTGAATGATGATCTGGCCGAGGCTGTCGCGCTGGCGCATGATCTGGGCCACACGCCATTTGGCCATGCTGGCGAGGATGCGCTCAACCGCGCGATGCAGGATTTTGGTGGCTTTGATCATAATGAACAAACCATCCGCGTATTAACCCATCTTGAACAGCGATATGCCGGATTTAATGGATTAAATCTAAGCTGGGAAACAATCGAGGGGGTGGTGAAACATAACGGCCCGGTTAGCGACAAACCGCGTCAACAGATTGCGCTGATCGATGCAGAGTTTGACCTTGCGTTGCAGGATTACGCGTCAGCCGAGGCGCAACTGGCGAATTTGGCTGATGATATCGCCTATCTGTCGCATGATTTTGATGACGGGTTACGCGCCGGCCTGTTTGGCCTCGATGACATCAGTGATTTGCCACAGGTCTGCACCGCACTGGCAGATATCAAACAACGTTATGGCGTCATTGATCTCGGCCGCATCACACATGAATTGGTACGGCGATTGATTTCCGTGTTTGTCGAAGATGTGCTGACTGTCACCGCGCAAAATTTTGCCGCAGAAAAGCCGTCGAGGGCTGATGATATCCGTAAAATGGGGCGGCCGCTGGTTGCGTTTAGCGCACCGATGGCTGACGATCTCGGCTGTTTAAGAGAATTTTTATTTCAGCATATGTGGCGGCATTACAAGGTCAATCGCATGACAAGCAAGGCAAAACGGGTGGTGACAGAGCTGTTCGATTTGTTTATGTCCGAAACGAATATTTTGCCGCATGATTGGCAGGTCAGTAACGGCACCCCGCTGGCCGCGCTGCCACCGGACAAGCGGGCCCGCATTATCGCTGACTATATCGCCTCGATGACTGATCGCTATGCCATTATAGAACATCAAAGGCTGTTTGATTTAGCGCCCGTTTTTAAATAAAGCCCCGGATTTCAAGAGAAAGATTAAGTGTGTTTGTATGAATATTTTTGAATATTTCGAGACTAAATTTGCCAGCATATTAACGCGTCTCGCCGAACAATCGGTGCTGCCGCGTGATCTTGATGCATCGCGCGTTGTGTTTGAATTGCCGCGCGATGTCTCACATGGCGATCTGGCAACCAATGCCGCCATGATTTTGTCCAAGCCAGCGCAAAAATCCCCACGTGATTTAGCCGCTATTCTGGTAGCCGAATTTGCCAAAATTGATGGCGTGGTTGGTGTTGATATTGCCGGGCCGGGATTTATCAATTTACGTGTGACACCGATTTTATGGGCGCAGCAAATTACCGACATATTCGACAGCGGCTTGAATTATGGGCGCAGCATGATCGGTTCAGGCGCGCGGGTGAATGTTGAATTTGTGTCGGCAAACCCAACCGGCCCCTTACATGCAGCGCATGCGCGCGGCGCGGTAATTGGCGACGCATTGGCTGGTTTGATGGAGTTTTGCGGCTGGGACGTGACCCGCGAATATTATATCAATGATGCTGGCGGTCAGGTGGATGTGTTGGCGCGGTCAACTTATCTGCGGTATTGTGAGGCATTGGGGCGCGATATTGGCCGCATTCCCGAAGGGCTGTATCCCGGCGACTATTTAAAAGATGTCGGCGCCGCGCTCGCCCGGCAAATTGGCGAGCGTTATCTGGACAAAGCTGAAGCTGAATGGCTGGATGATGTGCGGGATTTTGCAATTGATCGCATTATGCAGGTGATCAAACAGGATCTTGTCTCGCTTGGCATCCATATGGATGTGTTTTCGTCTGAACGCGCGAATGTCCAGTCTGGCGCGGTTCAGCATGCGATCGACCAGTTACAGGCCGGTGGGCATCTTTATACCGGGGTTCTGGCACCACCAAAAGGCAAAGAGCCCGAAGATTGGGAACCGCGTGAACAATTGTTATTTCGGGCATCTGATTTTGGCGATGATACCGACCGACCGTTGCAGAAATCGGATGGCAGCTGGACTTATTTTGCCGCCGATGTTGCCTATCATCTGAATAAACTTGAACGCACCAAGGGCCAGCTTATTAATATTTTCGGGGCGGATCATGGCGGTTATGTGAAACGCATGAATGCTGCTGTTGCGGCGCTGTCCGGGCAACAAAACATGCTCGATATCAAGCTATGCCAGCTGGTCAATTTGCTCGATAACGGTACCCCGGTTAAAATGTCAAAGCGGGCAGGCACATTTGTTACCGTGCGCGATGTGATTGATACTGTTGGCGCAGATGTCATTCGCTTTATCATGCTGACACGGCGCAATGATCAGACGCTTGATTTTGACTTTGCCAAAGTGACCGAACAGTCGCGCGACAATCCGGTGTTTTATGTGCAATATGCGCATGCCCGGGCCTGTTCAGTATTGCGGCAACGCGAGGCCCCGGATCATGCCGATCTGGCATTGCTGACAGCGGAACCGGAGCTGGCTTTGTTAAAGCAATTAGTCAGCTGGCCGAAACTGGTTGAATCTGCGGCCATCGCGCATGAACCGCATCGTATTGCGTTTTATCTGGTAGATCTTGCCAGCCATTTCCACAGCCTGTGGAACGCTGGCCGCGACAATCCGGCATTGCGCTTTATCATTGACGATGATCAAGCCACCACCGATGCGCGGCTGATGCTGGTCAAGGCCACAAGTTTGGTTATTCGCACCGGTTTAAATATGCTATCGATTGATGCGCTGGAAGAAATGTAGTGAGGCAGAATGGAAAGCGATAGCACACAGACCAACAAGTCGAAATGGGCTTGGTTTGCTTTTGGCGCCATTGTCATTGCATTGGCAGCAATGGTTGTGGTCGTTGTCTGGCCGCCGCTGTCGCTGAAAACGCCAACTGATGTGATTGTTGTCAAAGCCATCGACGGCGCAATAAAAGTAAAGCCAGCAGATCCAGGCGGAATGACTGTTCCGCATCAGGATTTGCTTGTTATCGATTTGCTCAAAAGCGGTGGGGCTGATACCGGAGAAGTTGAGACCTTGCAGCCGCGCGCATCAGCACCCGAACCGCCGCCAATATCTGCCGGAAAAACCGATAGTGCCGCCGCTGACCCGGCACCAGATTCTGCAACACCGGCTGCGCCAGATGCA
>Ga0181601_10002310_pt1 | contig 16317 bp, 10 predicted proteins | sample 041ome_8_FD_133020 | JGI IMG/M metagenome (GOLD analysis project Ga0181601, IMG submission 133020) | Coastal salt marsh microbial communities from the Groves Creek Marsh, Skidaway Island, Georgia - 041407BS metaG (megahit assembly) | ecosystem: Environmental > Aquatic > Marine > Intertidal zone...
GGCTTCCACATAGGCTTTAACCTCGTCCTTCTTCTCCGCAACCACCAGTTGGTTGAGTAGGGGATGTTCCGGAGCCACCACCATATAAGTAGCCCCAAAAAGAGTGTCAGGACGGGTGGTGTAGACGGTGAGTTTTTCCTCACTTCCTTGGATTTGAAATTGAACCTCGGCTCCCTCAGACCGACCGATCCAGGCTTTTTGCTGTCGCTTGGTGGAGTCCGGCCAGTCGAGCTGATCCAACCCCTCCAGCAGTTTTTCGGCATAAGCGGTGATACGCAGGACCACCTGACGAAGATTTCGTCGTTCGACCGGGTGGTTGCCAACCTCGGATTTTCCATCGACCACTTCTTCGTTGGCAAGAACGGCACGAAGGTTGGGGCACCACCAGACCGGTTTTTCGTCCACATAGGCAAGGCCTCGCTGGAAAAGCTTGAGGAAAATCCACTGGGTCCACTGGTAGTAGCCAGGATCGGTGGTGTTAATCTCTCGATCCCAGTCGATGGCAAACCCTATACTTTTGATCTGCCTCCGGAAGTTGTCTACATTAGTCTGGGTGGTGATCGACGGGTGGGTGCCGGTTTTGATCGCATACTGCTCTGCTGGAAGTCCAAAAGCGTCCCAACCCATGGGGTGGAGCACATTATATCCACAGGCCTTTTTATAGCGGGCCAGAATGTCGGAAGCAACATAGCCCTCGGGGTGGCCAATATGGAGGCCTGCTCCGGATGGATAGGGGAACATATCCAAAGCGTAATACTTTGGTTTGTCTGATTGATCCTCCGCAAGAAAGGTTTTTTCGCGTTCCCAGTACTCTTGCCACCTTTTTTCGATGGAAGAGAAGTCATATTTGATATCGTCTTCGGCCATGTTAAAAAGTCTGATCATGAAGAAATTTATACATTTGGCAAAAGGAAAGGATTGGGTCACCAGTCAAAAAGTTTAAGATCTATTAAAATAGGAGATTTTATTGGTTGGATAAAAAATCAAGGAATGATCAAAACCACTCAATATCTGGGTGGGGAATTCCTCGTTTTATCTAAACTTTGGGCATCTATGATACCCAAGCATGGGGGGGGCCTACATGTAGTGTAAAAGCAGGAAATACTTTCAATACCCTTGCTTTGTAGCGAAAGATGGATGGCTTATTTAGATGATTCCTTATCTTCAAGCATCTTTTTGATTACATTCATTTCCTTGGAAATCTTTTCCAATTCGGACTGAAGATCATGAATCCCATCCCGCAGCGGTTCTGGGTTGGACTGTCTCTTTAAGAGTTCCTGTTTAATCGCCATTTCTGCGTTAGATTCTTCCATGCTGTTCATAATGACCCCGATAACAAGGTTGAGCACGATCATGGTGCCAATAAGAACAAAGCTAACAAAGAATAATGCGGCTCCAACCGGGGATGCGGTCGACATAGGTTTCCATGTATCCAATTCTAAAGCCGAATACCCATATTGATTGGAACCATACATATTTATGTACATCACATCGGTCCAATCCTCCAAAGTCACCACACGGAAAAGGGAAAGAATGGAAGTTTGCAAATTTCGAAAGTGGATGGGGTCATTTTCACCATAAAAGAAGACAGCCATTGTTCCGTAAATGTAGAACAGTAAAAATAACAAAATGCTCACATAAAACATAGATGGGAGGCTTTTGAGCAGGCAGGTAACCAGTAGTTGAAGCTTTGGTATAGCCGTGACTAAACGAAAAACGCGGAGGATACGGGCGAGCCGAAGAACCGGTAAAAAAGCCCCACCTACCTGAACAAGTGGCTCAAGTAAGCAGGCAGCGACAATGATGAAATCAAAAACATTCCAGGGGTTTTGGAAATAACGCCAAGGCCGGTTGCCTTCCCCAATAATTTTGATCAGTGCCTCGAGCACAAAAATAGTCAAAATAAACCGATCCAATGCCAGCAAGAGGTCATCGTTCTGGAGGGCAAATTCCTTGTAAGTTTGAGCCCCAACAACCATCCCAGCCAGTAGGATAGTGGCGATGATAAATCGCTGAAAAAAAGAGTTTTCAGATAAAGATTTACAAAATGTACTCATTTAAAAAAGAACATTAAGTAACACAAGTGCAACCCCTTGTCCATCCAAGGAGTCTCAAGCCCTGTAGGTTGAAAACGCTAAAGGACTAGGCTGGGAAGCGAACTCAGTAACTTAGAGCAGGCTTGCGAGACTGAATCTATGATCTGTTCGTAACGCTCGTCTACATCGGTATCTTCACCTCGATCGTAAGGGTCGTGTATGTGAGGTTCGCAACCGTGAGATAGATAGACACCCAAGGGGCGAACTTGACCGCGGATGGCATGCTTGTGGATCTTAACAAAATCTTCACTGTCAGCGTCCATGGTAACGATGAGCGATGCGTTGGCCAGATCGGGTGTCGTGGCAAATTTGGATGTACCGTGGAGAATCAAGCCAAGCTTGGAGGAATATGTCTGCATCCGACCATCCACCGAACAGTCATTGTAAGCGATATTTACTCCTCTGGAAGAAACCCGAATTCTACCGAAGTAAGAAGATTTCTGTATGAGATCCCTCATGATTTCCTGAGCAAGAGGTGACCGAGACATTCCTCGCTTACTCAGAAATAAGATAGTAGGCAAATCACCAGATTGGTAGGTCCTTGCGGGTGCAATGGCCGGTACAGTTATGTCGGGTTGCCCAACCTGGGGAGTGGAGTTGGTGATATCTAACTTTTTATCTTTAGAAGATGAAAAAGGGTTATGCTTTTTAAGTGCTGATTTGAATTTGTTTGTTTTTGTCATTTTTCCGCCAAAGAATGAATATGTCAGTTGTTCTATTACTAATCAATTCGAAACCCAAGTTTAGGACAATAAAGTAACAAGTAAGTAAAGTTTTTAAAACTTCACTTGCATCTATCGTGCCAAAAAATATTCTTCAGATCAGATGATTAAAAGATTAGCTTTTATCTAGCCGATCAAAAAACATGTGGAAAGGGAGGATTGGGGCCGATAGTTATTTCTGGATTTTTAGGAGTTTGGTATTCGGTCCTACGATTTCGACAAAGTTACCGTCCGGGTCTTTTAACATTAGGAGGCAAAGGTCTTGCGGGAAACCCTCGGGCAAAACTTGTGGACTTTTAGCGTAAGGTCTAATTCCTTTTTTTTCTGCATTATCCAATACTTGATCCACATCCTTTACAAATACTGTAATGTAGGAGAATCCGGTGATGGTGTGAATAAAAGGCTGGCTTATTTCTTTGGCAACTTTTTGAGAATTCACCTGCATAACTTTGAGCTTTGTTGCGGTTTCAGCATCTCCCAGCACTAACACTTTGATATCAAGAGGTGCACCATCGGTGAGCCCGACGGCTTGGGGAAATGTGCCTTTCACCTCGAAACCCTCGATTTCACTAAACCCTACCACTTCCTTATAAAAGTCTAATGACTTATTAAGATCGGAAACAACCAGCCCTAGGTCGATGGTTTGCTTGGAGAAATTAGTCTCTCCGAGCAGGGAAAAACCAACGGAGCTGAAAAGTAAAAGGAGAGAATTCCGGATAAAATCAAATGTCATAATTCCACCAAGTTACCCAATGATAAAATTAGTTCAATGATGAATTCACCTGATTCTTCTTCTAGGTCATGAAGTTGTTTCCCATGAACCAAAGATAACTCCAAAGCATAGGAATTCCTCAAAAACAAACGGAAGGGGAGTCCAATGGGTGAACCACACCCGCTCCCTTAAGCAAGGAGATTACCTAAGGATTTTTACGGCTTTTACAATAGCTTGAACAAGCCTGCTTGACTCTTCCTCGCTATTGTAAAAGGCAAAAGATGCCCGGGCAGTAGCCGTGACCCCAAGACTCTTCATAAGAGGTTGGCAGCAATGATGACCTGTCCTGATGGCTATGCCTTCAGCGTCCAGAATTGAGGCTAGATCGTGTGGGTGAATTGCATCAATGGTAAAGGATAAAACCGCAGCCTTGTCCGGGGTGGTACCATGCTCCCTGAAACCTTCAATATTACGAAGTTTTTCTTGGGATAGTTTGAGTAGGTTTTGCTCGTGAACATGAACTTCATTCATGTCGAGTTGGTTGAGGTAACTAATTGCAGCGCCCAAGCCAATGGCTCCGGCTACATTCGGAGTGCCCGCTTCAAATCTCTGGGGCGATGGGGCAAAGGTGGTGCCTTCAAAGCTAACTTCATCGATCATATCACCCCCACCTTGGTAGGGAGGTAGGTTTTCGAGTATCGATGATTTTCCAAATACAACACCGATACCCATGGGACCAAAAACTTTATGTCCGGAAAAGACAAAAAAATCACATCCAGTGTCCTGGAGGTTCATCTTTTCATGGGGCATGCTTTGAGCTCCATCCACAACCACATAAACCCCGTGCTTGTGAGCCTCTTTGGTAATGTTCTTAATGGGATTGACGGTCCCCAGGGTATTGGATGTAGCGCAAAGAGATAATATTCGAACATGGTCGTTTGATAGGGCTTTAAAGAGTTGTTCCATATCCAATGAACCGTCAGGTAAAACACGGATCACATCAATTGATGCCCCAACCTGTTCGCAAACAATTTGCCAGGGAACGATATTAGCATGATGTTCCATTTCAGTGAGTATAACCACATCCCCTTTTTTTAAGTGGGAACGGCCCAGGGTTTGAGCAATCAGGTTTAAGCCTTCGGTGGCTCCCCTGACAAAAATCAGCTCGTTTGCCTCCACAGACAGGTATTCAGCAATTTTACTTCTTGCTTCTGCATAAAGAGATTCAGCATCTTCAGCTAACTCGTAAACACCCCTATGAACATTGGAATTAAACTGCCGGTAATAATTCGAGATCGCATCGATTACGCAAGCGGGCTTTTGGGATGAAGCCGCATTATCAAGATAAGCGATAGGCTTCCCTCGGTTGGTTCTACCAAGAATGGGAAAATCGTTTCTGGTTTCTTTAATGTTCAAAGAAGTTTTGGTTGGTAAGTCATGACAGTAATCATTGAGTCCTACTACCTAGCGCATGTACTCAGGTAGGACAACCTTGTACATCCAGAGTTGTGTGCTCATAACTTAGGAACCCAAAGGGGGCAGGGGCAATAAAACTAAAAAATTATTTTAGCGTTAGGTAAGGCTTGCCTAAGTTTTTCAACCCCGGACTCAGTTACCTTCGAATTCCAGAGGTATACCTCGTTGAGAGTCTTGATGGAGGCTAAATCGCCCATGCCTTTATCCGAAACTTGGGTGCCGGAAAGATTTACATACTGCAAATATTGCAATTTCGACAAGTGCTTGATGCCACTGTCAGAAACCTTAGTATTCCTCGCATTGATCCATGTAAGGTTGGGATAACCGCCGGCTATATTCAATGTTTTGTCGGTAATTTTAGTGCGAGAGACATCCAGGTGAGAGATATTGTTCTTAATTCCGCTAAAGGCTCCAAGGTTTGAGTCTTCCACTTCGCTTGCAAAAGATGAGAATTCAGCCCTTACCAGTGGGCTTTTTTCAGCAAGCTGCCGTACAAGAGCCCCTGTTTTTTCTGCTGCGGTCAGGGATGACCTGGAGGGGGTGCTCAGTCTCTTGGCTAAGGAATCTAAAAGAGAAGATTTACTTTCAACCTGGGCGGTCGCTGGTTCAGCTTTTTTTACCCTGGGCTGGGCATTAGGATCAGCCGCGGTGGCAGCAGGTTGCTCGGATGCACCCTCCAAAATCCATCTTTTAATCATCGTGATCTCCTCTTCCGACAATGGACCACCTTTGGGAGGCATAATTTCTGGGTCTTCTTTATCGAGAGTGATCACGCGGTGTAGAGCACTTTCTGTGTGGTCTCCAGGTGTAATGATTGTACCATCCAAATTTCCTTTGATGACCCATTCATAGCTGTCTAAGCGTAAACCTGCCCGTGGTTTTATTGTTCGGCCTCTTTTAACAAAAGGGGCTCCATGGCACTCCAGGCATTTTTCCTCAAAAAGGGGCAGGATATGATTGTGGAAGCTAACCGGCTCATCCGGTGCAGGTATCCCTCCTTTAGTCCCACTTGCACTACCTTTGGAGGGTTTAGCTCCTTCCGTTATCCATCTCTTGATTATGTCAATTTGTTCCGCATCAACCGGGCCCCCTTTGGGAGGCATGAACAAATCGTCATCTTCGGGTAAAATAAGAACGGAATAAAGCCGACTCTTTTCCAGGTCATTGCCAACCACCACCGGACCATCCAGGTTTCCTTTCATGACTTCGGTAAAGCTGTCAAACCTTAGGCTCGCTTTCGGGTTAACCATGCGTCCTGACCGGTCATAGGGAGCATGGTGGCAGTCATTGCAGCGTTCAGTGAGAATTGGTAACACATGCCTGTCAAAATCGATCGGTTCACCAGGTTTTGGCTTTGCACTCATGGCTTTGGCCAATGCTTCTTCTGGACTAACCCCAAGCATCACTGGGATATGAGAGAAAAAAGACCCGGGTCTAAAAGTTGGTTTCTTGCTTGGCGGTGGTTTGTGAATTTTATCGGATTCTGTTTCTCCATCAGTCGACGTTGAAGCGGTAGCCACAGCCTTTGATGAAACCACTTTTCCAGATGGTTTTTCCGTGGCACCTTCCAAAATCCATCGACGAATGAGGTCGATTTGTTCTGCGGATAAAGGTTCACCTTTCGGGGGCATCGCCATGTCGTCGTCAGGTGGAAGCGTCACCACTTCCAGTAAGATACTTCCTCCGTCATCTCCGGGAATAATGACGGGGTCATCCCCAAATCCCCTCATGAGCATTTCATAGTTATCAAACCTAAGACCTGCCTTTGGTTTCATCATACGTCCATTTTTTTCATAAGGAGCCTGATGGCACTCATTACATTTTTGGTCCAAGATGGGCATGATTTGAGAATGGAAATCTATACCTTTTTCAGCCACTTCAGTTTTAGCACTTTGAAGGGATCCTGAAGGGGCGGGGGCTGGGGTGGAGCCAGGCTTAGAGGGCATCCCCTTGGGAATGCGATTCAATCTTGCACCACTGATTAGGTAGGTTTGGTCATCTTGGGAAAGGGCTTTGAGTGGAACTTTGAAAAACTTACCACTTTTATTGACTAGGATAAAGGTTTGCCCTTCATAGCCTACTGCACGACCTTCAAAAGACTGACCCTGAGGAGTTTTAAAAACCCGAAAAGGCTCAGCCCCGTTAATTTGAGCATAGCAGAGGAATGTGATTAAGATTGGGAGCAGTTTCTTAATCATTCACCAAAGTTTTCAAATTAAGCAATGACATCAAACAGAGGCTCACCTTTGTGGGCAATCGTAAAAGGTCGGCCGGAAGGAGAGTACTGAACATCATTCAGGGGGAGACCCAGTAGGTAGGCAATGGTTGCATTCAAATCTTCCGGTTTGATTGGTTTTCCCTCCGTGGGTAAGCGACCTTTGTCGTCGGTTTCACCATAAGAAGTACCACCTTTGACGCCCCCACCTGCTAAGAATGCAGTAAAGCAGTAAGGCCAATGGTCACGACCATCCCGGCCGTTAATATTTGGAGTACGGCCAAATTCAGATGTCAGTACAACTAATGTTTCCTTGAGTAAACCCCTCATCTCTAAATCAAGAAGGAGGGCACCTAGGGCTTTATCAACATCTGCACAATTATTGGCGACAGCCTCAAAATTATTTCCATGCGTGTCCCAACCCCCTCTTGTTACTTCAATGTAACGCACTTTGTTTTCAACTAACCTACGGGCAAGTAGGCAACCTTGTCCGAAATTTGATGTGCCATATAGTTCATGCATCGATTCCGGTTCCTTGGTAATATCAAAAGCATTCAAATCCTCACTGTTCATTAATTTAATCGCGTCTTGATACAGGTTGGAATAAGCACGAACTTGTTTTTGATTATACTGGGCGGTAAAGTTCACATTTAACTTTTCGGCCATGGCAATACGATTTCCGAATTTTTCTTGATCCAGGTAGGAGGCCATGGAACTGTTGGCAAGACCAGACTTGGGGTCACCAATGGGAAGGGCACCGTGCTCCGCTTCCAAGAAACCGGCACCTCCACCCCCTCCACCGATCTTTACATTTCGGGGTATTGTACGGTTGATGGGACCCGAAAGTTTTGAGACCCAACTACCGAAGGTTGGGTGCACAATCGTACCACGTTTAAGGTAGCTGGTGTGCATCAAATAACTGGCTTGCATGTGAGCACCCTGGCTGGTCACCATGGTCTTGATCACTGCCGAGTTATGCATGTGCTGAGCAGTTAAAGGAAGGTTTTCCGACAAAATTACACCGTCTGCACTCGTGGCGATGGACTTCACTGGACCTTGGATGTCAGGATTATTGGGTTTTGGCCCAAAAGTATCCAGGTGGGACATGGCACCAGACATGTTGAGGTATATCACATGCCTTGCTTGTGCTGGCCTGGCACCCGGGGTGAGGGCTTTTACACTGTTGTGAATGTAGGACCCGGCCATCGGCATAAGTCCGACTCCGAGGCAGGCTTTTGCTGCATTGGCAATGAATTCTCTGCGGCCTAGTTCATCGATTGTGTTGAGTGATAGATTCATAAGGTTACTCCTTTTGTGTATTATTAAATTTAGTGGTTTTCAAATTATTGAATGAAAAGAAATTCGTGACTGTTTACCAAAACCCAAACCAAGTCTTTCTCAGGGTGATTACTTCCCCGAATGGCGTCTTTAAAGACCCTAATTTCAGAACTGGTGGGTTCCCGGTTTAGAGTGGCGAGAAAGGCATTCTCGATTTTAGTGTCTACGGTTTTGCCTTTTTTGAGCATTTGAATGATGGGAACCTTGTCGCTTTTCAACAGCTGTTTTTCAACATACCCGTTGAGCAAGTTAAGAACCTGGGTAACGGAGGCTTGTTTGTGGCTTCCCTCAATGAGATCTCTATCAGAAGCTCCAAACTCACGGATCAAATGCCCAGCAGGAGCGGGGGAACCTACTTCAGAAGCCCTTACCGTGTTACGGTCCTTGACATAATTACCATAGTCATGTGCCGGTTTAGCATAGGACGAGGTTAATTCAGGAGCAGAAGTCTGTTTTTTCTTGAATTGGTTAAGGCAAGAGCGGCAGCAGAAGCCAACGGTGTCTCCATCATCGTTAAAAGCCAGCAGGGAGGGGTCTATTGGTCGGCCGGGCTTCATCGGGCAGTCCGAATTAATCGGGTCACCAAATTTCATTTCTGGTTTGGCAGCCGAGGCTGAATTTGAAGGACTGGGCTGGCTTTCCTTGAAACGACTGAGACAGGAACGGCAACAAAAAGCTATGGTTTCACCATTTTCATTCAAGGCTTTTAGGGATGGATCGATCGCACGCCCCGGTTTGAGTGGACACTCGGTATTGATAGGGTCTCCCAGTTTTTGAGCCATTTCTTTGTTATCATCGGGTTTCTTCATCGATGCCCCTGGTTGAAGACCGGCTTTTTTCATCATCAGGGCAAATAACTCTTCGCCAGACATTTGAAGGTAAGCTTCGTAGGTACTGTAAGTGTCGTCTTTTTTGATTTGACGGGTATCCACATCTTCGTAGTTGAGAGCCACTAAGGAGTCCCAAAGTTGCTCCCCGCTCATTCTTTCCATCAGAGGGCCTTGGTAAAAGTAGGGTATACTGCCACGGGTAGGTGTTTCAATATTGGGACCCGCCAAAACCCACTTTACTTCCGGGGGCATAATGTTGTCTTTTGCATCGCGAGCCATCATGTCGGGTTTGGGGGCTTCGCGTTGAAAGGCTTGGGTATTGTAAATTATTCGTAAAAATTCTTTGATATCATAATTCAGGGCAACCATAACCTTTTCCAAGTGCAATTGGAGTTCTTTGTCGGTGGGCATGGTGTCATCGATCATATTGTCGAGAGGTTCAATGAAGGCCAAACCAAAGGCTTCTTTCCAAAGTCGGTTCACAATAACAGCGGTAAACCTTGGGTTTGACTCAGATGCAACCCAGTTGGCATAGGAAGATCTGGATCCAGTGGATTGAAGGTTTTCATCCAATTCTACAGCGAGACCGAAAATGGTGCTAGCCTTGATCTCCTCGTTGGGTTTGGCGTTATCGTACTGATAATCACTGGGAAGTTTAATTTTTCCATTCCCCATGCTAGTAAGCCCAATTCCCATAATATCATTAAAGTTTAAACTCGCTCTACGAATTTTCTCAGCTGCGTTGACATTATCTTCTCGGTTGAGCCTATTTCGTTCTTCCCTGACAAGTTTGTTGAAGAGGCTCATGTTTTCACCTGAATTGTAGCGAGAATTTCCCGCCCCTTGAGTGAACGCAGCCATTTCATAAAACTGTTTTTGGGTCCAACGGTCAAAAGGGTGATCGTGGCACTGGGCACACTCTAAGCTTGTACCCAGGAAAATCCTGACGGTGTTGGACATGTTATCCAGCTGCATACCGGCGTCGCGAATGAAATAGCCGACGGCACCGTTACCTCGCTCCCACATGGGGCCCGAGGCAGATAGCATTTCTTTTACCCATACATCATAGGGTTTGTTGGTGGCGATTGATTCTCGGATGAAGTCAACATATGGTCTTCCTGAAACCCGATTTCCCAGGCTATCCTTAGCACGCAATATATCGGCCCAAAAATGAAACCAGTGGCTAACATAGCCGTGACTGCCGAGTAATTTGTCGATAAGGTCTGCCTTTTTTTGGGAACGATCCCTATTTTCGAGGAATTCTGTCGCTTCTGCGTGGGTGGGGATACGACCAATGATTTTGAGGTATGCTCGCCTGAGGAAAACTTCCTCACTTGCCACATTATTGGGACGAAGCCTGTAAGATTGAAGCCTTTTTTCAATAAGGCTGTCGATATACCGGGCATTTGCTTTGAGTGCCGATGGCGAGAGGGGTTTTTGGAATTCTGGAAGGGCATCATGGTTCGGGGCAAAGTTATTTTTTACAAAGGCTTGGTCGTCCTCCGTAAAAATGTCCAAACTTATACGAAAAAGTTGATTATCAGTGCTGCGCCTGAGGAGAATATCTCCATCTTCAAAAAACTTTTCAACTTTACCTTTAATTTTTTGGCCATTCTTAGAGTGGAAATCCCTTTCGGCTAACCCAAAAAGCAAAAAGTTTGAGAGTGTCAAAAAAGCAAAAAATACGAGAAGGAATTTCATGATATAAATTTGATCTGATAAAACTTTCTTGGCAAGATTTTTATAGTAGATTCTTCAGTAGATTTTAACTTGAATTAATTCATTTGTTTATTCCCTACGGGGATAAAATCTTTTGTTTTATTTTAATTTAAATTCACCACCCCAAAAGCAGGGGAATTTAATCAGTTTTTTTCAAGATAGTGTCGCAAAATCGAAAGAGAGCTTTTTCAAAGATTTGATCGGTGTTTAAGGTGTAATAAATTCTGTTCAGGGAGCTTGATTGGTCTGCCTGCAAGTGGATAAAGCTTTCTGATTTTAGTGAAGTTTATTGACCTGCCAAGAAGGTCGTCTTCAGCTCTTTAATAAACCTTAAATCAATTTTTTGAATGCGAAGGAGAAGCTTATGTTATTTTTAAGGCAAAACGCATGGGGTTGCATCTTGAACATTGCTTCGGGCCGCTTTTTGTCATTAGTAAAGCTATTTCAATGACTCCAACCACGAAGATTGCGTTTACCTTTATTGCTTTTTGGGTATGCGTTTCTTGTGAAAAAAAGAAAGAATCTGCAGAGGAAGCAAGTCGGGTGAACTCTGATAATATCCTGTATCGCTTGAATGACCATGTCGGAGCTGAAGCCTGTGCGGAATGCCACCAGGAGGCTCATGGTAAATGGAAGGAGTCTCATCACTACCATGCGATGGAGTTACCGAGCGAACAGACGGTAAGGGCCGATTTCAATAACTCGGTCTTTGAAAATTATGGAGTTACGACCAAATTTTTTAGAGATGGCGAAAAATATCTGGTTGAAACCGAGAACCAGGAGGGAGAAATGGAGGTTTTTGAAGTTGCTTACACCTTTGGGTGGGAGCCTCTCCAGCAATACTTGGTTAAATTTCCCGATGGTCGGATGCAGGTCTTGCCCACTTGTTGGGATGTTGAAAAAGAAGAATGGTATCATTTGTACCCGGATGAAAGGATTGCTCCATCCGATCCTTTATTTTGGACCCGATCTCTACAAAATTGGGACCATATGTGTGCGGATTGTCACTCCACCAACCTGAGGAAAAAATTTGATGATGCCACCCAAACTTTTTCCACCGCCTATTCTGAAATTAATGTATCCTGTGAATCTTGTCATGGTCCAGGTCGTGAACATGTTGAGCATGCCAGGGCTGGAAATGGTTTTACAGGTATGCCGAATTTTGCTTTGGCCGATATTAACAGCAGCAATGTTGCCCAAATAGAGGCATGTGCAAAGTGTCATGCCAGGCGAAGTTTTGTCCACCCCGGTCACCATGCTGGAAACTCTTTTTTGGATCATTTTTTACCTGAGGTTGTAGAACCGTGGTCGCCAGACATGCAGGTTCCGACTTACCATGTGGATGGACAAATTGACGATGAAGTTTATGTCTATGGGTCTTACACTCAAAGCAAGATGTTTCATCAGGGGGTCAAGTGCACGGACTGTCATGATTCGCACACGGTAAAATTGCACTCCTATGACAACCAACTTTGCACCCGTTGTCATGTGCCTACGGATAAAAACCCTCTTGGGTTTGATACACCGGCCCACCATTTTCATCCAATGGACACCGCAGGTGCAAAATGTGTGGAATGCCATATGCCGCATAAAACCTACATGGGGATCGATAAGCGTAGGGATCATAGTATTCGAATTCCTCGCCCTGACCTGTCTGTGAAGTTTGGTTCCCCCAATGCATGCAACCAGTGTCACCAAGACAAAGATGCCCAATGGGCGGCCGAGACTGTTACCAAGTTCAAAGGCCCGAATCGCCCCAAAGAGGCTCGTCACCCCCAGGCTTTTCACGCTTTTAGAACCGGTAGACCCGACGCCGAAAAACTGTTACTGGATACATGCCAGGATGCAGAGTCACCCGCTTTTACACGAGCTGGTGCAATGCTTGCATTGCGACAATTTATCAGCGATGTCAGCTTCGAGGAAGCCAAGAGAAGTCTCGATTCCAATCAATCTTTGATCCGGGTTGCGGCCTTATCAAAATTAGAAGGTTTACCGGTTTCAGAAGCCTTTCCAGAATTAGTGGAGATGCTGGAAGATCCGGTCCGTTCTGTCCGCACCGAAGCTGCCCGTTTACTTTCGCGGGCTTCACCCAGTTTATTTACGACTAAGGGACGAAAACTATTTGAGAGTGTTTTGGAAGAACTGAAGCTTCGTTATACCAGTAACCTGGACAGACCCGAATCTCATCTTTCCTTGGGGATTTTGGCTGAAAATCAAAATCTTCCTCAGGAAGCAGAGGATTATTACCGGCAAGCGATTCGGCGGGAGGATACCTATGTTCCCGCCCGCATGAACCTGGCTACTTTGTTAAATAAGAGAGGAAGGAATAAAGAAGCCGAAAAGTGGTTAAGGGAAGCCGCCCGCCTGCAACCAACTTGGGGGCAAATTCACTATTCCCTTGGGTTATTACTGGCGGAGAATCCGCAACGAATTCCAGAATCCATACGATCCCTGGAAAGAGCGGCTGCCTATTGGCAGGATAATCCCCGGGTGCACAACAACTTAGCCATCGCTTACTGGCAGAATAGGCAATTCGATCAAGCCATTCATTCTTTTCGATCCGCCATTCAGCTTCACCCGTCAAACCCAGAGTATTTACAAAACCTGGTTCAGTTACTCTCTCAACAGCAAAGGTGGGCGGAGGCAGTGCCCTATGCCGAAAACATGGTACAGCTACTACCTGAAAACCAAGAAGTTATGTCATCATTATCCCTGATTAGACAGCGAGCGTTAGAGACTGGGGAATAAGAGTGGAGCCACCTGTCAGATTCGAACTGACGACCGTTCGCTTACAAGGCGAGTGCTCTACCAACTGAGCTAAGGTGGCGAAGTTAGATAATCTTTAGATTACTTTCATCGAAAAGGCAACCTGAGAATCTGTGGTTCCTTTACTTGGCGGGAGAGTTTATTTCGCAGTCAAAAAGTTTTTCAGGGGGTACTTTATCAAGCAGCAGTGACTTGCATGTACCTAACCGGGCTGACTCGATATCCTTAGCATAGGAAACGGACTTCTTGTCATGCACAAGTTTACCCGCAAATAGAGGCTCTTCGGGGTATATTTTTTCCACCCTTCGGAAAAAGGCATTGGGCATCCTGAAAGCACCCAGAGATACCGAGTGAAGGGCATCCATGGGTAAATCAGTAAGCAACTCGTCAAAAAGCTTCCTGTAGCGTTCTTCGAAATCTAGACAGTCCATTACCGGGTCAATCCGAATCCCTACCTGCCAGCCAAGTTTGGCGAGTTGATGCATTGCCTTTGTTCGTGCATGGACGGACGGCACTCCGTGCTCGAGTTGTTTACTTATTTCTTCGGGTGTAAAACTAAAAGCGGTTATAACATTTTCCAAAGGTTTCATTTTTTTCAACACCCCAATGTTCAAACTTTTAGTACGCAATTCAAGGCATGCCTTGGGGTGTTGGGCAAAAAGTGGAAGAAAGAATTCAGCAAATTGGGTGACAGATTCCATTCCGAGGCTATCACAATCATAGCCCGAAAAAAACCAACTGGGCTCATGGTCTGTCTGTTTTACTTGGGTAAGGATATCCTCCCAGAAATCTTCATAATTAACAAACAGTACATAGTGAGCGGATGGAAACATACCCTGCAAAAAACAATACCGGCAATCGTAGAGACAGTTTAGAAGGTGAGAGAAATAAAAATTTTGCCTCCCACCAATCCCATAACTCGGAGGGATGGAATGAATTTTCTTTCCATTTTGTTTGGCGAGGATAAGGGCCGGTTTTTTCTTTTGCAGCCTAAAGCTTTGCCCGTTGGGGTTGAATACTTCCTTGTAATGATTGCAGGGAATTTTTCTGGCTTTGGGGAAGCGGAGAAAGAATTGCTGGGTCCGGGGGTGCCCTTCAATGTCTCTTTCGTAATAAATGTAATCAATCATGGGAGCACCCGGTGGGGTTCGATTAGTGCAGCTATAGATCTTAAGGCATTTTTGGCGTTTTTTTCACGCTCTAAGCATTGCAATATTTCCGCATCTTGGATTTTCAAAGAATGAGCTTGGTTGAGTAATCGTTCAAGTAAATGGGTTTGGGTCTGGGAAAATTTTTGGGTCAGCAAAGCTTGTCTCTTGCATGCTGTTACTTTTCGACTTGGCCTAATTTCGGAAGCCAATGCTTCCAGCTCCTCGACTATCGATAAAATGCTGGCGAGGTTCTTCTCAATCCCTTTAGTTACACTGCTGGGGTTGACTGCATGAATGGGGTTTTGCAAATTATCGGAAACAATTTTTACCACTTGGACCAATTCACGGGTAATCCATTTTGAGGCTGTGATATAAAAACTATGGGCTTCCATATCATAGCCCATATCAGGTTCATACTTTTGACTGGGTTGATTACAGGTTAGGAGAGAAGACCGGATTATCTTTGGATCGATGAGTTGCGGAGGGTAAAATGTTTGCTTGTCTTTTTCTGCCAAGATTCGATCCGCAATAAAAAGAGATTCTAGGTCGAGGGATTGATGACCGGCAATGCCAAGGTTTAAGAATGGGGAAGCCAGGTCATCTGTAAAATTACGACCGAGCAAAAATCCTGTGGCTCCTGCGGAAGCAATTTTTCCAATCCCAGAGACTACAAGCTGATCCCTGTCATTTTGAAAGGTAGGAAAGGGTGGGGAACCTGATACCTTTTTCATTTTCAGGGCATCAATCAATGGTTTGGCTTCTGCCTGTAAGGCGATGACGAAATTCATGAGTTTAAACCGATTCGAACGAAGGCAATAAATTTTTATATTGGAGGGATTTTTGAAGGTACATTTCGGCCTCTTTTTCTTTATGATGTTTCCTGAAACCTGCTGAGAGTACCTTACATTTTTGCACAAGATTACACAAGACAGCTTCTTGATGACGGGATGAAATACCGGTTGTTTTAACAAGTTTCTCCAGAGATTGAACCCGGAATCGGTCCATGCCCCAGACCTGTCTTGATAGTTGGTCCTTGTGCCCTCCATTTTTGGTAACCAATTTTTTATCAATGTAGCCAAAGGGTTTTTGCACTAAAATGCGCAACCATAAGTCATAGTCTTCACAAACAGGAAGACTTTCGTCAAAGCCTTCAAATTGTTCAAAAATAGAGCGATGGAGAATAACAGAGGATGGGCAAATTAAGCATCTTACCAAAGATCTTTGAAAAAGCTGTTCAGGAGATTTATCGAGGTATTTGGGGGGGATCACCTGGTTCCCATTTCGCACCCAAA
>Ga0181601_10002313_pt1 | contig 16312 bp, 17 predicted proteins | sample 041ome_8_FD_133020 | JGI IMG/M metagenome (GOLD analysis project Ga0181601, IMG submission 133020) | Coastal salt marsh microbial communities from the Groves Creek Marsh, Skidaway Island, Georgia - 041407BS metaG (megahit assembly) | ecosystem: Environmental > Aquatic > Marine > Intertidal zone...
AATGGCACCTTATCTCAATATTTCACTTTTCATTCTTTTTGCCCTGAAGTAGGCATAGGTCTTGGTACCCCCAGGCCTGCTATTCGTCTCATTGCTTCTGATCAGGGTGTTAGAGCGGTGGGTAGCCGAGATAGTAGCCTCGATGTTACGGAAGAACTTGTCAGCTACAGTCAGTCTACCTTTGAGCAAATTAGCCAATTTTCTGGATATATATTGAAACGTGCATCGCCCAGCTGTGGTATGGAACGGGTGAAAATTTATAACCAAAAAAATATGCCAGACCCCAATGGCAGCGGAATCTTTGCAGCAGAAATTATGAAGAAATTCCCCCTGCTGCCTATTGAAGAAGAAGGCCGTTTGGGTGATCCAAATTTAAGGGAAAATTTTATTCAGCGGGTATTTATTTATCACCGTTGGCGCACAGAATATTCTGATTCTTTAACGGTTCAAAAGCTCACAGATTTTCATGCAAGGCATAAGCTGATTTATATGAGCCATAATCAAAATCAAAGCCGAGAATTAGGCAAAATAGCGGCACAGGCCAATAAAGAAAACCTACAACAAATTGCTGAAGAATATATATCGTTAGCCATGCAAACGCTTAAAAAAGTTGCTACCAGAAAGAATCATGTGAATGTGTTGCAGCATATTCAGGGATATTTAAAAAAACAATTAGATGCCGATGATAAAAAAGAGCTTGTTGAAGTGATTACACGTTATCATCAAGGCGATATTCCTCTAATTGTACCGTTAACACTTTTTCTGCATCATTTTCGAAAATCACCTAACGAATATATTGAGCAGTCTTGGTATATCAATCCTTATCCAGCAGAGTTAAAGCTCAGAAATCTTGTATAGTGCTGTAGGCGGTTTTTCCTTATGAAAGAAATAAAGAAGTGGCCCTTAGGCCTTTTTGTTTTAGACCTATTGGGTGCCATAATGGCAGCCATTGGTATCATGGGTTTTATAGACAATGGCGGTACAGATGAACTATTGCTCATCATTGTAGGTTTATGTCTGATGCTGCCTTTGATACTTCATATACTGAAATTGCTACCAAGTGCAGACAGCCGAGAAGAAAAAGATAAACTGGACGGAGAACATTGATGGAATTCGAAATTGCCTATTGGCATTGGTTAGTGCTGGGTATTGCCCTGATGTTGGTCGAGATTTTTATCCCAAGCTTTACTATTTTCTGGTTTGGTTTGGGTGCATTAGTGGTTGGTGTGTTATCAATTGTTATTGATATGAACTTTACCGTTCAGGTGATTCTTTGGGCAGTTGCATCGGTCATATTCACCCTTCTTTGGTTTAAGTTTTTAAAGCCCAAAATGGTTGATAAAACAATGGCAGGGATTGCCCGTGAAGCGGCCATTGGTGAATCTGGAAAGGTTGTTAAAGTGCCTACAGAAGGTAGCCGAGGAATAGTACGTTTTACTACACCATTGCTTGGGGATGACGAGTGGGACTTTATCTCAGAAGGAGATGTGGAACTAGGCGATCGAGTACATATTAAAGATATATCTGGCAACACATTAATTGTTGTTAAATTAAGCTAATTACACTCATGGAGTATATTTTATGGAAGGTCCAATTCTCGGCATAGCGGTACTAGTTTTTTGCTTAATTACACTGGCTAAAGGTGTTAGGCAGGTACCACAGGGCAACAAATGGGTTGTACAGAGGTTGGGAAAATATCACCGGTCACTTACGCCAGGTTTGAAATTCATTATTCCTTATATAGATAATGTGGCTTATAAAGTCACCACTAAAGATATTGTATTGGATATTCCATCTCAAGAAGTGATCACGCTGGATAACGTTGTAATCATTGCCAATGCTGTTGCCTATATTAATATCGTGTCACCAGAAAAAGCCGTTTATGGTGTTGAAGATTATGAGCTGGCTATTCGTACTTTGGTACAAACATCCTTACGTTCTATTGTGGGCGAAATGAAGTTGGATGATGCGTTGTCGTCCAGAGACCAAATAAAGGCAAGACTTAAAACCTCTATCTCTGATGATATTGCAGATTGGGGAATTACCCTAAAAACCGTAGAGATTCAGGATATTAACCCGTCTGGAACCATGCAAACGGCAATGGAAGAACAGGCTGCAGCAGAACGGCAGCGCCGTGCAACGGTAACTCGTGCTGATGGTGAGAAAACAGCAGCAATTCTTGAAGCTGATGGTCGTTTGGAGGCCTCACGCCGTGATGCAGAAGCTAAAGTGGTTTTGGCCACCGCAACTCAGGAAGCCATTGAAAAAGTCACCCAGGGTATTCAAGATAAAGAACTGCCTGCTGTTTATCTATTAGGTGAAAAGTATGTGGAGGCTATGCGCGAAATGTCTAAGTCAGACAATTCAAAGTTAGTCTTCCTACCAGCAGATATTCCCGCAGCAGTCCGCGGTTTGATGAGTGGTATGAAATAACAGCTTCTAACACACATTTATCTATAAAGCCCCCGGAAAATTTTTGATCGGGGGCTTTTTTAGTTCTACTGTCAACGTTATAGGCTGGGAAGCGTTAAAGGGTAAGGAGGGCAAGCAAGTTGTTAAGTTGTCCGTTAGACCTCTCTTCAGTGTGAACAGGGTTAGACTCAACGAGGATATGGGCATGTATAAAGGGCTGTTACTATTTTTTTTGGCGTTAGTGATCTCCGGCTGCTCCAGCCATCGTAAAAATGCTGGAGACAGCGGTATTATTGTCGATACCAAAGGTGTAGATATGCAGCACTATCATCAGGACTTACAAGAATGCCAAGGTTTTGCCACACAGGTTCCTGTTGCTGGAAAAGCGACAAAAACTGCAGTAGGCGGAGCTGTTGTGGGCGGTGTCGTTGGTGCCATTGTGGGTGATAGTGGCGCTGCTAAAAAAGGCGCTGGCGTTGGTGCTGTCACCGGTGCGCTTAAAGGTACCAGCTCTGGCTATAGAGAGCGTCGTCAGGTGGTAAAAAATTGTTTGCGTGGTCGAGGTTATAGAGTTTTAAACTAAACTTACTTAAAGCGTCAATTTATCTTTTATTCTTCCCGTAGAGTTTAATCTAAATTTAAATTTCCTTGCCTTATATTTTTTTAATCATGGTTTTATCAATCAGATAAGTAATATTCGACAGTAGAAACTACTCGAACTTTTTTGATATGTGGGTTGTTTTTGTCTCTAGCACTAATACTAAATTGACCTTGGGTCGCTCGTTTTATTTTCCCCAAAGAACTTTGAGAGTCCGAGGCAAATTTTTCTGCAACTTCCCTCGCTTTCTTTGTAGCTTCTTCAATCATTTCGGGTTTAACATCGTTCAATCGTGTAAAAATATAATCAGTTTGGGCGTTATAGTTACCACCTGTAATGACAATGCCTTGTTTGCCTAGCTGAGATAAAGACCCCATCACACTTCTTACAGTATCAATATTTTTTGAATACACAGTAACTGTTTGAAATGCCGTATAACGAAATTCAGCTCTGGCATTATTGCCATACTGTTGTGCAGATTTATCTGTTATTGCAGGAGAGGAAAGAGTGATTTCATCGGCACTGATACTGTTGTTACCGAGAAAACTGACGATTTTTTTAGTGTTTAATTCAATGGCGTTATACAAGCTTTCAAGGTCGTTCCCGGTAGCAGTAAATTGAATGGGCTATATGACAATATCAGCAGGGTATTCACGTTCAGACAAGCCTTTTACCGTCACACTGCGATCAAATTGTTTAAATTCAACAGCGGCATTACCTAAAAGATAACCTAAGGTCGATAGGCCAAGAAAAACAAAAACACCTAATATCAAAGTGCCAGTTTTATTTGTTATAGACATTTTCCTTTCCTTTTTTCTGGGTAATTAAAAAGGTATGGGTTCTATGAACCCGAAATTGAAAACTCACCACTTTTTTTGATTAGAGTTACCTTTAATATCATAAAAGTTATTCTTTTACTGGCCGCTTAAGGAGTTTCCTTTGCAATGTTCTGCGATGCATCCCCAAATCCCTTGCCGTAGCTGAAATATTACCATTATTTTCTGCCAGTACTTTTTGTATATGTTCCCACTCCAAGCGGTCAACTGAGGGAGGGGTTTCTTTAATATCTATGTCGGGATTTGGAGCGACATTGTCGAAAGCCGCTAAAATATCGTCCACACCTGCAGGTTTGCATAGGTAGTTAATGGCACCCATTTTGATTGCTTCTACGGCAGTGGAGATACTGGAATAGCCGGTCAGTATCACCATTTTTATTTCGGGATTTGCTTGTTTTAACTGGGGCAGTACATTTAGCCCAGATTCTGTTTCCAGCTTTAAATCTACCACGGCTTGTTGGGGTTGATACTGCTTGCATAAATCCACAGCTTTTGATGCCGTTTCGGCAGTGATGACATCGTAGCCGCGGCGAGTCATTGCTTTGCTGAGAATACTGGCAAAGGTTACATCGTCATCGACGATTATTAGGGTGTTTTGATTGTTCAGTGGGGGGATTTTATCTGTTGTCATTTCTCCACCTATGTTGTTCCAAGTGGAAGCTCTACTTGCGTCAATGTGCCTTGGCCTTCTGCGGGGCAAATGGTAACTTTCCCTCCATAGCGATTGACTGATGCCTGGGTAAGGAATAATCCCAAACCCATACCATCGGGCTTATCAGAGTTAAAAGGTTGCCCTAATACTTCCTGCTGTTCTGAGGTAATACCTTTGCCATAGTCCCGAATACTGAGCTTTACGGTTTCCTTGTCCCAGAAGAGGTCTACATCCACCTCTAAGCTAGCATCCGCTGCGTTATTGAGCAGATTGGTCAGTGACTGGGCAATGGTGGGGTGGAAGCTCGCTGTGCACTCTGGAAGATTTTCGGCATAGTGAATATTAGCTTGTGTTTTGGGACGCATCACTTGCCAGCGTTCCAACAGTTTATCGAAATATTCACGTATTGGTTTTATTTCTGTACTTTCAGTGGTGGTTTCTGCGGTGGCTACCAACTGTTTCAGGGTCGTACGACATTGCTCAATTTGCTGTTGCAAAATAGTGAGTTCTTCACTGAATTCTGGGGGATGGAAGTCTGAAGGATTGGAATCAGACTTCTCATACTGCATTTCATCCACTAATATTTTCATGGTGTTTAGTGGTGTTCCCAGCTCATGGGCAGTCCCTGCGGCCAGGGTGCCAATACCAATGACTTGTTCATCCCTCAACTGGTCTTCACGTTGCTGCGCCAGTTTAATTTCCTGCTGTTTCAGTGTGTTGGCCATCCGAGTGACAAAGTAGGTGATTAACAAGGCACTGACGGCAAAATTACACCACATCCCCATGATATGGAGATTATTGCTGCTGTCGTGATGCTCGTGTCCAGACATAGGTGATAGAGCTGGAATAGGGTGATAGTTTGCCAATAACCAACTATAAGCACCGAGAGATAACAGTGCCACACTCCAAGTATAGCGCGTAGGGAGTGTGGTTGCTGCAATACTAATAGGAACGAGGTAATAGGATATAAATGGGTTTGAAGCACCGCCACTAAAATAGAGCAGGGCAGTGAAGAACAGAATGTCCATGAGCAAATGCCCAAAAAATTCCAGTTCCGTAATAGCGGGTTTTTGAAAAGAGCGCCACCAGGTGATACCGATAACCAGCGCATAGAAAGCCAGAATCACGCTTAAGACCGTGACGGGTAAACCGATATTTTGGATTTGGCTAAAAAAAAGGAGGGCCAATAATTGACCCCCAAGAGCGATGTTCCTGATGATGCTCAGCTGACGAAGGTTTTGCCTCGCAGCTGAGATTGTTAACTGTTGATGTGCTGTTTTTTCATAAAGTGCCATAAGGTCATATTATCAGATCAGCCTGGCTTCTTGCTGTTGTTAGTTACCAATTGTATGCAAACGATAGGTAAAGATTTCTTCCAGCCCCAGGCAAGCGGTCACCGACAGCAACATCACTATCACTATTACGGTTATAGCCCGCTAAATGATCTTGATACTTATGATCAAACAGGTTTTCTACACCGGCAGATACCGTCAGCTGCTGGCTTATTTTATGGTTTCCTAGCAAGTTGATAATGCCGTAGCCCGAGGTTTTTTCTTCATCATTAAAGGAAGAAACTTTTGATTGTTTGGCATAGAGAAGAGATTCAATTTTAAGTTCTGTTTCATGACCTACATAAACTAATGCCAGACGGTTGTTTAACGGAGCAACACGATAGAGGTTGTCATCTTCGTCATCACGTTTGCCTCGCACATAGCTTAATGTTCCTTCGATGCTGAAGTGATCGGATAGCTTATAGCCATAGCCGAGGTCTGCACCGTACATTTCAGCATCGATGTTGTCGAACATCAGTGCAGAGTTGCCGCTCATCATGGTGCTAACCATATTGGCAACCATATTCGTGCTGGGAACACCTTGGATGTAATCGTCAATATAGCGATAAAACACTTGTGGGTTAGCCCAGGCATTTTGAGAAATCCAGTCGATACCGACAGTGGCTTCGTAGGCTGTTTCTTTATCTATATCTAGATTGCCAGTATAGCTACGACCATCGGCCAAACCACCCGCTGAAGGAAGAGGCAACCACAGGTAGCGTTCCTGATAAGAAGGTGCACGGTTTTTGCGACCAAGTCCCAGATTCAAAGTGGTGTTAGCATTGAGCTCACGGCTGACATTCAGTATCAGATCAACGTTGTGATAATCCTTATCGAGATCATTACTTTTAAAGCTAGCAGCTAGAATGCTGGCGTTTGCACCCATCATGCCCATCATTCCTGAGGCAGATACATCGCCACTGTCCATACTGACACGGGTGTAACGGATACCAGTTTCAACTTTCCAGTTACCAATATTTCCTTCCCATTCAGTAAATACACCATAGCTGTCACGTTCAACTTCTTCGAAGTTTTTCACTTCAAATATGGCGTTGTTCGGGTTGGTAATGGTGGAATCATGTACGGTTTCGTTACCGTCAGTGCCCACGGTCAGAAAGCCTTCAGATGACCCTATGGCTAGAGGAAGTTTAGCTTGCAGTGACCAAGCAGTATTATGTGCTGTGGCTTTGTTTTGACGGAACATAGCTGGCATGGGGGCAGTTCGCTGGGAAAAGTTATCCATGCCGTGATCTACGTGGTTATAGGATAGATTCCCAGACAACACGATATCATCAAAAGTTTTAGTTAGGTTGATGCCTACCATATCACTATCGATGTGGCCGATATCCATCGGAAGAGCAGGGGTGCCGGTGTCACGAGTGTCCAGCTTTCCTGCAAAGACTTCTACAACCGTGCTGTCATTTTGCCAACCGTAACTGACGTCATAGCGGCTACGGCGATATTGTGTTCCACCAATTTCATCGTTGCTATCGAAACGTGTTTCATCACCTTCATCATGGCTCGCCAGAATAGAGACTTTATGGTTCTTGTTTGCCACAACAGACTTGAGGGCATTACTGAAGCCATCACTGGTGCTATTGAACCGGCTGAAGATTCCACCAGAGAATTCGGCTTCATTACCTGTAGAGAAGTTTCCGCGGTCCAGGTTGGCTGTCATGTGTCCGCCCAGACTTTCCTGAGCAACGCTTACAGGTGCTATCCCACGATGAACCTCAAGGGATTTAAGTAGCATAGGCGGAGTGTAGGACAGCGGTGTGTCCATAGCGTTTGGGCCACCTGTTAATGAAGGGGCATGATCTATATTGATGCTGACGCGGTCGCCATAGAGCCCTCGGTATTGGGCGATACCAGTGATCGCACCATTTTTGTTGATGTTGGCTCCAGGAACTTTAGTTAACAGCGACGCTGTATCAATTACTGGTTCATTCTTAGGTGTAATGTCCAATGACATAGTCGGTTTTGTTTGAATGCCAGTAACATTTACTTCTTCCATATCGCTGTGATCAGCATAAATATAAGGGGTGGTGGCACACAGAAGTAGTGAGATAAAAGCAGTAGTTTTGTTGTTCACGAAATGGGTCTCTAGAGCAGTTAATTTGAATGGCGCGATTGTACGCTCAAAGAGACTTTATGGGATGTGACAAAATGTCGCACCCCAAAGAATTATCTAAGGGGTGTTGGCAGAGTAACTTTAAAGCTGGGGTATTTTTTACTGTTATTTTAGGTGGTAGAAAGACTTGCTGTTATTGGCGACTAGTGCTGTTAGCCATGCGTTATTTTATGTTCTTGTTATTCCTACCACCATGCCCGGGGCATTCTTTTGGAAAAACAAAGGCTTTGAGCAGCATGCAAGGGATATTGGTTTGGCAGAAATGCCGCAGGTGGGTGTAATTCCAAATGCCCATTAAATTTAGGTAGAAAATTTAGGATACATAAAACCTTCATAAAAACTTAACGTGATATCGCCAAAATTATAGATATATAAAACTGGTGATCTTAGTGAGGGTGTTATGACGGTTATGTGTTCTTCGGCCCAAGAGGCCATTGCTCAGATAAAGTCGGGTGATCGAATTTGGTGCCATTCGATGGCAGCGACACCATACCGGATGTTGGAGGCTTTGGCTGAGTTTGCTGTTGAGTTAGAGGGCGTTGAATTACTCCAGCTGCATCTAGAACATGCTGAGGCAGTTTGTCATCCACACTTGGAAGGGCACCTACGCAATCGTTGCTATTTTGTGAGTCATAGTACCCGTAAACTAGTTAATGAGGGAAAGGCAGACTATGTTCCTATCTTTTTGTCGGAAATTCCAAAATTGTTTCGCAGTGGTAGGCAACCTATTGATGTTGCTTTAATTCAAGTTTCCCCTCCGGATCTACACGGAAATTGCTCTCTCGGGGTTTCAGTAGAGGCCACTTTGGCGGCTTGTAATGCAGCCAAAACTATCATCGCTCAAATCAATCCCAATATGCCCCGGACCCATGGTGATGCCTCCATCCCATTGAAATCCATTGACTATGCCGTGGATCTTGAGAGCGAGCTCCCTTTTGTTGAGGCAGCAGTGCCTTCAGGTGTATTTGTCCAAATTGGTAGAAATGTGGCGGAATTAATTAGGGATGGTGATTGTTTACAAATGGGAATAGGTGCAATTCCCGATGCAGTACTTATGCAGTTAACAGGACATCAGCATCTTGGTATCCATACGGAGATGTTTTCTAGTGGGGTATTGCCTTTGATTGAGTCAGGTGTAATAGACAACAGCCGAAAAGTGATTCATCAGGGCAAGTTTGTCACGGGTTTTGTGATGGGCTCTAAAGGTCTCTACAATTTTGTGGATGATAACGCCGAAGTGGCATTTTTAGATATCGAGTATGTAAATAATCCGGCAGTAATTCGTAAAAATCCTCAGGTAGCATCTATTAATAGTGCCATTCAAATTGATCTCACCGGCCAGGTTTGTGCCGATTCTATTGGACACAAAGTATATTCAGGTTTTGGTGGTCAGGTAGATTTTGTTACCGGCTCACAACTGTCTGAAGGTGGTCGGTCTATTATTGCTTTGCCTTCAACGGCTATGTCTGGAAAGTTTTCCCGAATTGTTCCTCATCTTAGTGAGGGGGCAGGTGTTGTGACTTCGCGTGCACAAGTAGACTTTGTCGTAACGGAATACGGTGTCGCATACCTGCATGGATTAAGCCTCCATGAACGTCGTGAGCGCTTAATAGCAATTTCACACCCGAATTTCAGGGATAAATTATCAAATATTGATAGGGCGTAAGGTGATAGTAGATCACTACTGAAATAGATTGAGCGCTGCCTGTATAATGGCTGTCTTTTTGCCGTGTATTAGCACCCAACGCGGTATTACTAGAAGCAGTAGCTCAGGAACAAGATGTATGGCAGATGCCAGTTTTTTCAATGAAATCAATAAACGACGAACGTTCGCAATTATCTCTCACCCCGATGCGGGTAAAACCACCATCACAGAGAAGCTGTTATTGTACGGCAATCTGATTCAGGTGGCGGGTACAGTCAAAGGCAAGAAGAGTGATCGTCATGCTACTTCTGACTGGATGCAGATGGAGAAGGAGCGTGGTATTTCTGTTACCTCTTCGGTAATGCAGTTTCCCTATAACGATCGCACGGTGAATTTGCTTGATACGCCGGGGCACGAAGATTTCTCTGAAGATACCTATCGAACCTTAACTGCTGTGGATTCGGCATTAATGGTGATTGATGGTGCCAAGGGTGTTGAGAAACGTACGATTAAACTGATGGATGTGTGTCGTCTGCGGGATACACCTATCGTTTCATTTGTGAACAAGATGGATCGGGATATTCGTGATCCCGTTGAGTTGTTGGATGAAATCGAGTCTGTATTAAAAATTTCAGCAGCACCGGTGAATTGGCCGATTGGTATGGGGCAAGAGTTTAAAGGTGTCTACAACCTTTATACCGATACCATCCATGTGTTCCAAAAGGGAAAAGGGCATACCATTCCTGACGATATTCAGATCAAAGGGTTGGATTCCGATGAAGCAACGGAACTTTTGGGCTTCTACGTCGATGATATTCGTGAAGAAATCGAGCTAGTACGTGGTGCTACCAACGAATTTGATATGGAAATGTTCCTGGCGGGTCAACTGACCCCCGTATTCTTTGGTACAGCACTTTCTAACTTTGGTATTCGAGAGATGCTGGACTACTTTGTGGAGTGGGCTCCAGAACCTCAACCTCGTGTTGCGACTGAGAGAGAAGTAGCCGCTACAGAGGAAAAGTTTTCTGGTTTTGTTTTCAAAATTCAAGCAAACATGGATCCAAAACACAGGGATCGGATTGCCTTTATGCGGATTTGCTCTGGTAAATATACCAAGGGTATGAAGATGCAGCATGTGCGCCAGGGTAAGGAAGTGCGTATTGCTGATGCGGTGGGTTTTAAGGCAGGTGAGCGAGTTACAGTGGAAGAGGCGCTGGCTGGCGATATTATTGGTTTGCACAACCATGGCACGATTCAGATCGGCGATACCTTCACCGAGGGCGAAGCCCTAAAATATACCGGGATTCCTCACTTTGCTCCGGAGCTGTTTCGACGGATTCGATTACGCGATCCGATGAAAATGAAGCAGTTGCAAAAGGGTATTCAGCAGCTCTCGGAAGAGGGCAGTACTCAGGTGTTTTTCCCCCTCAATAACAATGACATTATTGTTGGTGCGGTGGGGCAGCTGCAGTTTGATGTGGTGGCCTACCGTCTTAAAGATGAATATGGCGTTGAGGCAGTCTATGAGCCCGTGAATGTTTACACCGCTCGCTGGATTGAGTCTGATGACGACAGAAAAATTGAGGAATTGAAACGCAAAGTGCCCGACGGTGTTGCTATTGATGGCGGTGGACATTTAACTTACCTGGCTTCTACCCGAGTGAACCTGTCATTGACTGAAGAGCGTTACCCGGATCTTGAATTTAGGTCGACTCGAGAACTTTAATCCATTCATTGTTGAATGAATCCTACTGATGTCTATTGTTTGTAAAAAATAAGCTTTTAGGGTTCTAACTCCAAGCATACTGCGATTAAATATTGCCCCACTAAAGTGGCTGTAATAGTCTAGCGTTGATTCAAATGTCTAGGGTAGGGGTAGGAGAATGGATAATCGTCGAAGCACGGTTGTTATCAATGGCCAGTTTCAGTACCAGTATGCATTGTTCACAGCAGTTGCAGCAGTACTATTAGTCAATGCTTTTTTGATTATTTCGGCATGTCTACCTGATTTCCAAGGTTTTTCCCTCAGTACTGGCAACACGGTGTTAATCGCTTCCCTGGAGTTGGTTTTAATCGGTGGTGTTTGGTGGGGTAGTTTGTTTGCTAGCCATAAAATTGCCGGGCCTGTTTATGTGATGGTTCGACAAATGGAAAAATTAGCAGAAGGAGATATGACTGCTAGAGTGCGATTGCGCAGCAAAGATGCATTTCAAGTAGAAGCTGTGGCAATAAATCAGTGTATAGAGGAATTACAGGGCCATTTGCTTGAAGTCAGTGATTTGGCTCGAGAGTTAGAGCAACAGGGCGCGCAGAATACTGAAAGCCGAGAAACTTTAATTAAACAATTAAACCAAAAATTAGCAGTATTTAATTTTCAGTAGTTGCTAGCATTTTGATCATTAGTGCTTTGGTTAGTAGTGCTGGGGCTTGTAACTAGATGATGAATTTTCTTCTTACTCTTTTTCTTACGTTTCTCTTTGTCCTATTTGCGATCATTTTCTTCATAAAAATTGCACCACCCGTTTATCGGTTGGAAAAAACTAATATTGTTGCACTCTTGAACTTAGTTATTGAAGGGAAAGCAACTGACAATGACTGGGAGGTGTTTCTAGGGATGCCAATCAGACATAATGATGAACTTGAGGCTATTCGTATGCGCTGTAGTGAAATAAGTGAACGTGAATATATCGGTGGTTCCAGTTCAATTAAGTCAAAACACTTGCTGACCGAAAAAGGAATCGAAGAAGTGAAAAATCTATTGGCAGAATTAACGGGAGAAGCTAAATGAGCAAGGAATATTCACCGATGGCCCGAGGGCTCCTTGTCGCCGCAGCATTCGTCGTTGTTGTTGCGGGTATTAAAACAGCTGAAACCTTATTAGTGCCATTCTTACTGTCAGTTTTTATTGCTCTGATCTTTTCCCCATTATTGGCTTGGCTAAAAAAACAAAAAGTGCCCAATGGCTTGGCCATCTGTTTGATTATCAGCTTGGTGGTATTGGTCGGTTGGCTTATTGGCATTTTAGTGGGAGCTTCGATCGTCGATTTCCGCCAAAACCTACCTGAATATCAGGTAAGGCTTCAAGAAATGAGTGGTGGATTACTTCACTGGCTAAGCGACCAGGGGGTAGCTTTGGATATGGACCAGATGAAGCAAAGCTTTGACCCGGGTGCAGTAATGCAGTTGGCGGGTAATACTTTGGCTTCATTCGGTAATGTCATGACCAATGCGTTCATGATTTTATTGACCGTGGTTTTTATTCTGGCAGAAGAAGTAGGTTTCAGTGAAAAGTTACAAGCTGCCAGACACCATGGTGCTCCGACTGTTAAAGATAATACCAATGAAGGGCTAGCACGATTTGCTGAAAGTGTTCATAGTTATCTGGGCATTAAATCATTGCTTAGTTTACTAACGGGTATCTTGGTCATTATCTGGTTGTGGATACTGGGTGTGGACTATCCAATTATGTGGGGGCTCATTGCCTTTTTACTTAATTTTATTCCTACCGTTGGTTCTATTATTGCCGCTGTGCCAGCGGTACTACTGGCATTAATTCAGCTTGGACCCTTTTCTGCGGGGTTAGTGGCTATCGGTTATGTTGTGGTGAATGTGGTAGTGGGTAACGTATTAGAGCCGCGCTGGATGGGAAAGGGGTTGAACCTGTCGCCGTTAGTCGTCTTCTTATCATTAGTGTTCTGGGGCTGGATACTAGGGCCTGTGGGCATGTTGCTCTCGATACCACTGACGATTATGGTGAAGATTGCCCTTGAAAATGATGACGACACCCGTTGGATTGGTGTGATGTTGGGTGGTGGTGATCACAGTGGTAAAGAAGAAATACCGATCGCTGAGTTACCCAAGCAAGAAAATACGGAGTAGGGTTTCCATGTCGAATAAATCGATTAATTTGACGGATACCCTGCACCAATACCTGCTGGATTCTTCTCTTCGCGAATCAGAAACCCTAAAAGCCCTTCGGCAAGAAACAGCGCAGTTGCCCACCGCCAATATGCAGATTGCACCGGAGCAGGGGCAGTTTATGGCTCTGTTAGTCCAGTTGATCGGTGCCAAAAATACCATCGAGGTGGGTGTTTATACGGGTTACAGTGCATTGGCTGTGGCCATGGCTCTGCCGGAGAACGGCCAGATTTTAGCCTGTGACATCAGTGAAGAATATACCTCCGTGGCTCGTCGTTATTGGCAGCAAGCCGGAGTTGAAGACAAAATTGATTTACATTTATCACCTGCAACAAAAATACTCCAAGGTGCTATTGATAGTGGTAAAAACTCAAGCTTCGATTTTGCATTTATTGATGCAGACAAAGAAAACTACTGCGAGTATTTTGAACTTTGTTTGGCGTTGCTAAGGCCTGGAGGGTTAATTGCTGTGGATAATGTTCTTTGGGATGGCGCGGTGGTAGACACACAAAAACAGGATGTGGATACCTGTGCAATCAGGGCTTTTAATCAGCAGTTGTTATCCGATGACCGGGTGGATATTAGTATGATTCCCATTGCCGATGGTTTGACGTTGGCCCGAAAAAGATAAAATGAATAAGAATAGAAACACGCATAAAAAGGAAATGAGGGATCTTTCTTCAATCAGTATAGTTAAATCAGGGCAGAACATAGTCAAATTTAGCACTGCTGATCTTACTTACATTTCTCAATAGTCTATAATTCACTGGATTCCTATATATTGATAGCTTTTCACGGATACCGTTGTTGAATAACTTCTTAATTCTTTCTCTACTAATCACAGCCACACTGATGGTTAGTGCTGAGGCGGTATCCTCACCTTTATTGAACCATACGTCTAATTTGAGCTTTCTTCAGTTGGATGTAAGCGATGTGGATGAAGGTGAAGACTCCTCTAGTCTTTATGTTGAGTCTACGTCACATCAGTTTGGTATCTTTGTTACCAAAACTTATTCATCGAACCATGATGAAAAATCTAAAAATAATTCTGTCACTTATAGCATTAGGGCTCCCCCGGCCTAATTCATTTCTATTTCTGTACGTTAATCCATTACTTGCTGTCACCCTAAGCTTTGAGGTGGTTTTTATGCTCATTGCTGATTAAAGAAGGGCATGATCAAGCAAGTTTTATCCCATTTTTATTTTAGAGATATTCTAATGCTTGAATTAACAAATCCAATGATTGTTGCTGGGGCAATTTTAGTGCTGACTTTCCTTGGGATTTTTACTGAACATGTGCACGGTTATAACCGTGCTAAGTTTGCTATGGCTGGTGCTGGGGCAGTGATTATTGCTGGGCAGATATACGGCTTCTACTCTCCTGAACAAGCGTTACATGCTATCGACTGGAATGTTGTTTTTCTGCTAGCGATTATGATGATAGTCGTATCCATTATGATCAGCACTGGTGGGTTTGAGTACATGGCCGAGTATTTGGCCAAGAAAAGTGATGGGTCGCCTATGCGACTTCTTGTTTTTATGGGTACCACTGTAACCGTCATTTCTCTGTTATTGGATAATGTAACTACGGTAATCATATTTGGACCATTGATTATCCTTATTTGCCAGGCGATGAAAATTTCACCGATTCCCTATTTGTTAGCGGCTGCATTGCTGTCGGATACTGGAGGGGTCGCGACATTAGTGGGAGATCCCCCTAATCTAATGATTGGCTCTTCAGCTGGAATTGACTTCAATACGTTTTTTATTCATATGGGCCCGCCAGTGACTATTGCTTGGCTAGCTATACTGTTTGCAATGAAATATTTATTTCCAAAAGAATTGTCCAATAAGCACACACTTGAATTTGAATCTAAGGCTCGTTACAAAAACAAACGCCTCTGGCAAAAATCCTTGTTAGTGATGGGATTAATGGTTGTGCTATTTATCTATCACCAGCAGTTGGGTTGGGAGCCCTGGATGGTGGCTGCAACGGCACTAACTATATTAGTTTTTCTGTCACGAAAAGTAGATTTAGACAGTGTTACAAGCCATATTGAAACTCCTTTGCTTATGTTTTTTATTTCGCTATTTATTCTTATTGGAGGAGTTGAACAAAGTGGTTTATTGGAAATTATTGGTGAACAATTTAAACCAATAATAATTGAACACCCTCTCGGTGCAGCATTGTTGTTACTGTGGGTTGCTGCCATTCTTTCTGCACTTATAGACAACATACCATTTACTGCTGCAATGATACCGGTATTGGCCGGATTACAGCATCAGGGGGTGAATGTAAGTGTCATGTGGTGGGCTCTGGCTATGGGCGTCGGTATGGGGGGGAATGGTTCCCATATAGGCTCAACAGCTAATGTTTATATTGTTACTATTTCGGAGCGGTTAGCTAAACAAACAGGAAATCCTGCATTGGCCATAACCCCAGCTTTGTGGTTCCGGAAAGGAACCCCTGCGATGCTAATAACATTGGTGCTTTGTACAATATTTATTTGGTTGGGATATGACTACCTTTATGTCGAAGGGCTGGGTTCGTAGTAGACGGGTAATTGCAGATAGGTAAATAAAGATCTGATGATTTCATCCCATTGCGATGAAATCATCCTCTTTATGAGGAGCAACTAACGCTCAATTTCTGGCTCCATACTGGCGGGTGCTTGGCATATTCCTCGCAATCGGGGTGTTCATCAAAGGGCGATTGTAGCAGGGTTAATAATCGATCTATTTCACTGTAGTCTTTCTCATCTTCTGCTTTTCTAATGGCAATTTCTGCC
>Ga0181601_10002317_pt1 | contig 16300 bp, 10 predicted proteins | sample 041ome_8_FD_133020 | JGI IMG/M metagenome (GOLD analysis project Ga0181601, IMG submission 133020) | Coastal salt marsh microbial communities from the Groves Creek Marsh, Skidaway Island, Georgia - 041407BS metaG (megahit assembly) | ecosystem: Environmental > Aquatic > Marine > Intertidal zone...
CCGAAGGGCTTTGCACCCGCCGTGATAGTTCAAAACAAGCCTCTAAGGTAAGTGCTTTGACCTGGGCAATACCAGGAACTACCCGTAACTCTTTCCATTCTTTCCGGGACATGGCATGCAGGCCTCCCGTCTCTTTTAAAAGTATTCGCGCTGTATCTAACACATTATACTTTTTGGAACCCGATTGAATTAGTATGGCTAATAATTCCGCGTCCGTTAATAAGGAGGCGCCATGCCGTTTTAATTTTTCTCGTGGTTGCTCTTGGGTACTTAATTCTTGCACCCTGAAACGGGACTGTTCATCATTCATAGTTTGCTCTGTTTTAACATTAGTATTCTGTTAAAAAAGAGCCCCAAACGGGTGAGTTCTTACCTTATTATTTTATTAAAAATCAGTGCTACAGTACCGCATCCAATCCGAACCAATAGGAGAGCCTGGGGGTACTCCCAACGCGGGGGAAGCTTCGAAAATAGCGGGGTCATCAAGATATTGATCAATCATAAGCGCCGCTTGTCTGGCCATTGGCCGCATAAACCCTTCCATCATAGATGCTACCGATTCAAGTTTATCGAGCACTATCGCTTTGGTAAGTGGACTAGACTGGCTTGACGCATGCAATGCAATCATGTGGCGAACTACCTCATAATTGACCATTTCCTGAACGGCTCCTTGGTAACTCTGTGACTCCTCTTTCCCCCAAGTTACAGTCAATAGGGCATCTAGGGTTTCAACCAAGCTTAGGTTATTGTCTCTAGCTCCGTACTCTACTAGGCGATTTGCTCTCTCCGGATGCAACAACAACCCAAGAGTCATATTTGCAGAAGACTGAGCAATACTTAAGGCATCTAGGGAAGGACCCGTTCTGCCGCTGAATAATTCTCTGGTTGATGGGAGCCCGGCCGGCCGCGGAGGAATCATATCGAGCAGTGAAGGGGGAAGAGCCAAGACTTCTGGCTCTAAGGTAGATAGAACGGCTTGGAGGGCATTGCGTTGAGCACTCGCGCGGACGATACGAGGGCTAGGCTGATTATCTCCTTTAATTTTGTAGGTATATTCCATACCCCCAATTAACTTTACTGTACCTTCAACCTGATATCGGTGGAAAAAATAAATGGGTACCAGAACATCTTCTAAATAAGTTGTAGGACGGCCACTGGGTATATTTGCCATTCCAAATTGTGTAAGAGCAATGTCTCGCACCTCTAAAATATGAGCCAATTGGTCGGTCGGATCTTGTCCATAATCCCATAAATGCGCCGTAGGGTGCGACCCACCTTGTGGTCTTGCATCATTGTCAGAAATATAATCCAATCCCCTAGCATGGGCCTGCTCAAGTAGTTCATTCAAGGCCTTTGTTTCATCCACATTGTCTGGGAAATCCTGGTATCCGTAGGCTATGGTAACTTTATCCCAATCGCCAATGGCGGTATCGTATGCATCATCCAGATTCAATTCTCCATCAACAATATCCACCTTAGGGTGAGGGTAATCCATAACGGACGCTCGGTCATTTACACTTGAAGCAAAATTGTGATAAATACCTAGAGTATGCCCTACTTCATGCGCAGAGAGTTGTCGAATTCGCGCTAGGGCCATCTCCATCATGGGCGAGTCAGCTAGGTTTTCCAGCACACCCTCACTTTCGGATTCTTCGCTAAATGGAGCCAATAACCCGGTGGCAATCATATAGTCTTGGCGTACTCGTAATGAGCCCAAAAGGACATTCCCCTTGATAATTTCACCGGTTCTCGGATCAACCACAGATCCTCCATAGGACCACCCTCGAGTGGAGCGATGCACCCAGTTAATCACATTGTATCGAATATCTAGGGGATGAGCATCGTCGGGTAGCACTCTTACCTGAAAAGCATCTTTATATCCAATAGCTTCAAAAGCCTGATTCCACCATCGAGCTCCATCCAGTAAGGCTGATCTAACGGGTTCGGGAGTCCCGTTATCTAAATAATATATGATCGGATCAACGGCCTCACTTACTTCGGCTGTAGGATCTTTTTTCTCTAGCCTATGACGATTAATAAATCGAACGGCCATGTCCTGCTCAATGGGCGCAGCATAATCCATAAAGGTCGTTGGGTAATAGCCCGCTCTAGGATCATAGACTCTTGGGGTGTACTTATTATCCGGAAGCTCAACAAATGAATGATGTTGCCGTACCGTTATAGCCGACGGGTCGGGTACCACTGATCGTACTTCGCGGCCAGGATTACTCCCTGTAAAAGTAAGCATTGTTTCGAATTCAGTATTCTTTGGGAAGTTGAAAGTTCCTTCTGGGTACAAAGCAGAACGGCTCTTATCCAAGCTATAAGAGCCTTCCCCCATCCTCCGTAACCGATCGGTAACCCCATGGGCATCTCGCATCAAAAAGGGGGTTAAATCGATCAGATATGCTCCATTTTCTTCTGCTTCAATAGGAAACCCGTACAATACCGACGAGGCAAAAGCCTCCCGAACCGACTTTTTTTCTAACTCATTATCAGACTGGGCTATATAGCGTAGGTTGGGCTGTATGAGAAATAATTTCGGCCCTCTCTTTTCGAAATACACCACTCGCTCACCACCCTGTTGGCTCCTATCCAAACCAATATCATTGGATCCAACCCCAGCAGCTAAGTAATTGGCATAAAGAAATTCTTTATTTAAATCCGTTACTCGTAACCAAAGCTTATCCTGACCCTCATCAAAATAGTAGGTGAAAAAACCCTCTGAGGCATCTAAATTACCTACTTTCTCCGAAATATTTTGGGCGTTACTAGCTCCAACAAAAAGGACCTGAATCAAGAAAAGAAACAGCAACTTGCACCCGGCCACACGATAAAATAATTTACTTTTTCGGGTTGATGGTACCGCCGCAGACTCAACGGCTCTTGAATGATTATTCCACATAATTATACGATTTAAATTAGGGTCAAGTTAATCTTGAAGGGATTCATTTTTCATCCTATCAAAATAATCGTGAGCAGCGCTCATGACTTTTGGAGACAACAGAATGGCCGCTGTCATCGTAGGAATGGCCATTAATGCAAACATTCCATCGGTAAAGTTCAAGACGGCTTCAATGGTGGCTACCGAACCAAAAATAATGGCAGCCGCATAAAAATAGTTGAAGTACTTCTGCCGCTCCGCTCCAGCCAAAAAGCCTAAACATTTTGTGCTGTAATACGAGTAGGTGAACAAAGAGCTAAAGGCAAATATAAGTACACAAACCATGAGCACATACACCCCTATAGGACCCATCGCCTCCTGAAATGCCGAGGCCGTCAAGCTAATCCCATTAACATCTCCAGAGGTCCAAACTCCCGTCACTAAAATAGCCAAAGCAGTCATGGTACAAACCACTAATGTGTCAATAAACGGGCCCATCATAGCTACCAACCCCTCACGCACTGGTTCTTTAGTTTTGGCTGCACCATGAGCCAAGGTCGCTGTTCCTATTCCTGCTTCGTTTGAAAATGCAGCTCTTCGAACCCCTGTTATAATCAAGGCCCCAACGGCTCCACCCATTACCGAATTTGCGGTAAAAGCGTCCGTAACAATTAAGAGTAGATATTCTCCAAGCACATCCACATGCACTAGTAAAATGTAGGCAACACTTCCTACGTAAAGTACCACCATAGCCGGAACCATTTTTGAGGCCACCTTTCCGATTCGCTTTATGCCCCCAAAAATGACCAACGATACGACCGCTAAAATGACTAAGCCACTTATTAAATCGGTATTAAAGTGGTTGTTGGGGTCGGAAATTCCATTCGGAATAAGTAAAAAATCACGTACAATCTGGGTCACTTGATTGGCTTGAAAGATGGGTAACGGGCCAAACAAGCCGGCCACCGCAAAAAGCCCCGCCAATGGTTTCCATTTTTTACCCAATCCCTCGGTAATAATGTACATAGTACCCCCTTGCAAATGTCCCTCGGAATCATGTCCCCGATACATAACAGAAAGCGTACAGGTAAAAAACTTGGTGGCCATACCAACTATGGCACTAATCCACATCCAAAAAACAGCTCCAGGCCCCCCGACGGCAATCGCTACCGCCACCCCACTTATGTTCCCCATTCCTACCGTTGCCGCTAGTGCACTTGCCAAAGCTTCAAAGTGACTAATATCTCCAGGGTCATCAGGGTCATCGTATTTTCCCCGCAATACTTCAATAGCATGCCAGAAATATCGGTAGGGGGTAAATCGAGAATAAATTAAAAAGTACAGACCACCACCCACTAATAGTACAACTAATGGAGTCCCCCACATGAATGACGAAAAACCGGCTAAAATACGATCAATTGTTTCCAGAACAGCGTTAATTTAGTTAGTAATAAAAGTCTTAAACTCGTTCTAAAAGAGGGAAATCACAAATAAAAATGGTGATTAATTACAGAATCTTGAAACGGTTTACATTAAACCCAATCAAAAAAGCGCCCTAGGCCATTTATAACAAATTGTACCCCTATGGAAAGAGCAATAAACCCCATCATCCGGGTAATCACGGTCATGCCAGACTTTCCAATAAATTTGTTCAACCAAGGTGCTACCCTAAGTATGACAAAAGCTGACAGGGCCGTCAAGAAAACCGCAACTCCATTTACCATGTAATCGGTCAAGCTCGCTGCTTGAGATCCAAATCCAATAACCACGGCAATGCTACCTGGGCCTGAGAGCAACGGCATTGCTAACGGACTAAAAGAAACATCTTCTTTTTCCATAGCTGCAACTTGATCCTCTTTTGATAGCTTTCTACCCCCTGTTTCAGGGTTCATCATGGAAAAACCGGCTTTCATAATTACCAGGCCTCCAGCTATTCGAATTCCCGACATGCTAATTCCAAAAAATTGCAGTATATAGGTACCGGCAAATAAGAAGGTAATAAGCACAAAAAACATATAAACGGTGGCTTTTCGGGCCGTCAGTTTGCGTTCTTCTTCGGTGTCTTCCTTGGTTAAAGCCATAAAAACCGGCATTGCGGTAATGGGATTAACCACCGAAAACAACGAGGTAAAACTAGCAAATAAAAGGGCTCCAATACCCATAATCGGTAGGAAAATTAAGGTTAGCCACCCTTGTATGGCACTCAGAGGGTAGCTTTTATGATTATTAATAAACAGACGTGCTAAATAAAACAAAGATACGGACTCTTCATCGAATTTCATCCATACAGAGTTAATTTTCGTAAAATAATGCACGCTATTTTTAAGCTTCGTATTTTTATATGATAGTCGAATTCTCAACACCTTTACTCAACAAGCGCAGCTCGCACAAACCAACATACATATGTTACAACGCATAGATTCCATCATTGGGCGTCATCTTGATCTAAGCCAAACCTTAATAGAGGTTGCAGAGGTACTACATGCCGAATTTGAGCATTTTGATTGGGTTGGTTTCTACCTCGATGATCAAGACAAAAAAGGTTATTTAAAACTTGGGCCTTATGTAGGGCCGGCCACCGATCATGTTTCTATACCATATGGAAAGGGTATTTGTGGTCAAGTTGCGGTCTCGCTGCAAACATTTGTTTCCCAAGATGTCAGTGCAGAGGATAACTATATTGCCTGCAGTACCGCGGTGCAGTCGGAGATAGTTGTGCCCATTCTAAAAAATGGGGTGTTTGTCGCTCAAATAGATGTTGATTCAAACACAAAGAATTCAATCACCAAAGAGCAAACTGAGCTGCTTGAAGCAATTTGCACTAAATTATCGCCTCTTTTTTAACGTTTCTTCTCGGTTTCCAAAACCTTTATGTTTCTCTAGAACTTTGGTTTTTCCAGAACCTCAATGTCGCTAGACCATTGTTCCTACTAAATCCTTAAAAAGGACATTTAGGTCCGCTTATTAACTGAATTTCGTTAATTTCATCAGGAAAAATCACCCGGGTATAGGATTGGTCAAACCATTCGGTATACCACTGATCGCGAACCTGACCTCTGAGCTCCACATAAAAATGCTGCTCAGAAGCCTCTTCAATGAGAACGGGATAGGCACTTGTTACGACAAGGTCTTCTAAATGACCATCGAAGTACCACGTTTCGCTTTCATCGCACAAAACAAACTCTGGTCCTGACGGCCCCTTCATATATCCTCTATACACATTAAAATTATCCCGCTGAATCGTTGCATCACGTAAATCTTTCATCTGCGAGACCATCTTTAACACATCATTGCTGGTACTACTCTTTTCGTAGGTGTCTGGGCTTAAGTACTGATATCGTCTAAAATAATTCTCCACACGGGCCTCCACATGCATCACCCATTCATCCTCCAACGATAAGGTATCCCTTACCAACGAATCTGCTGGCTCTAAGGTCCAGATATCGGATTGATCAAACTTCTGATATACTCGTTGCCAATCAGGTTCTTCAAACCATTCTGGTATACAATATTCGAATTGAGCTGTCTCCTTAAAATCTTTGCATTCCCCTTGAATAAACCAGCGAATATTTCGTTGGGGTGATTCGACATCAATGGCGTCATTTTTCTCCCAAAACAGAACATAAGCCCCCTCAATATCTTTAGTTTTTTTTATCCTCAAACCATGATAGGGGGGTATAGGCGAGCTCAATACCACTCTAAACTCTTCCTCTTCTGCCCCCAGAGTGCCGTCATACATCGCTCCCCACCCTAGTGAATCGGCAATTTCTTGAGGAAAAGCTCGTGGGCTGCTTAATACGGTCGTCGGTAACACTACATGCTCTACCTTTGACATTTTATGCGTACTTCCGCAGGAACTTAACATACAAACGCTAATAAACGCGACAACCGCCGTGAGGATAACCGTCTTCCTTTTGCTCTGTGTTATTTTTGTGCCTTGAACACCACTAGTCCCTGTTACTTCCATATTAATCATCATCGCTATTTAAGGGTGCATAGCTCAATGGCTCTTGCCAGTGAATCAAACTTGTTTTCTGCAGTAGGTATAAATTCCTGTGCCACATGGCCTGTAAATCCGGTGCCTTGTATAGCTTGCATAATAGCAGGGTAATTTAATTCTTGGCTTTGGTCTATTTCATTTCTTCCGGGTACCCCTGCCGTATGATAGTGGGCAATATAAGGGTGATATTTCTGAATCGTTGCAATGATATCCCCTTCCATAACCTGCATGTGGTATATATCGTATAATAATTTAAAATGGTCTGAGCCTATTTTTTCGCACAAGCTTGCGCCCCAAGCCGTATGATCACACTGATAATCTTTATGGTCCACCTTTGAGTTCAACAACTCCATAACCAATGTAATCCCATATTTTTGAGCTAGAGCGACAATGGGATCTAAGCCAATAGCACAATGCTCCATTCCCTGCTCGTCTCCTATACCACGCCTATTACCAGAGAAACAAATAAGATTCTGAATGCCTAGATCGGCCAAAACAGGAATTAGCTCACTATATTCTTTTTGTAATGTAGCATGATAAGCAGGATCATTAAACCCATTGGTTAAACTTAAGGGGACGCTATTAGCAACGGCGCAATGTAGCCCCCTCTGCTGTACTTGTTTGATATCAGGGGGGTCCAACAGCTCAATGGAATCAATGTTGAGCTCAATGGCCACTTCACACAGTTCTTCAAGTGGCACCGAAGAATAGGTCCACCTACAAACCGAATGTTTATATCCCTGCTCAGAAACTCTTGAACCACTCGTGTCACTGGATGATGTGTGCTCTTTCCACTTAAAAGCCCGCGGGGCATCTGAAAGGCTAGAAATCGTATCTTTAGCTGCTTTTATACCTAGTGCGGAGGCAAAAATTCCTTTAATCGCTTTTTTTCTATCCATTTTTAATACCCACTTTAGCTGGTCATGAGTTAACTGGTTTTAAGCTGCGCTTTTTTAAGATACTTGATCAACAAGATACCAGCAATAATCACATAGGCAAGCAAACTAAGCTGTAGATTTGTCATATTTGCAAAAGCTACAAACTCTCTGTCTCCTCTTATAAACTCTAAGGCAAAGCGAAGTAACGCATAACCGCCAGTATGTACATAAAATATAATGGGCGAATTTTTGTTACTCTTCCAATACTTGTTAAATAAATAGATAACCACAGCAAGTATGGCAAAATCTCCCAGCATTTCATACAGCTGCGTCGGATGTAGAGGGGCGCTCATCGTAGAAACCGCTTCCACAAGGCCTCGTTCAAATGACCATTGCCAAGCGGAAGATGAATAGGCTAATTCTGTTTCAAACGAAGGCACCCATGTACCATATCGTGGAAATTGAACCCCAAATATGCTGTTAGTGGCGGTTCCGTAAGCGTCTCCATTAAAAAAACAACCGATACGCCCAACTGCTTGGCCTATTAAAATACCCGGTGACAACATGGAGAAGTATTCGAAATAGTTTAGTTTCTTTCTTTTGGTAAAAAAATAACCCCCTAGCATACCCCCCAAAAGTCCCCCTGTTATACTGTTACCCGCTCCGCTTAGACTAAACAGGATGGCTGGATTACTCAAGAATAGATCTAGATTCCAAAACAGAAAATGAGAGAGCCGAGCCCCTAGCAAAGCTCCCAAAATAGACCACGTCACCAAGCCTTCAAATAACTCTGTTTTGCCACCATTGGCTTTTACCCACCTATAACAGACATATACCCCAAGACCTATTGAGATTAAAAAATAAAGACCCTCATAAAAATAAATTTGATTGAAGCCTATATCTAAATGGATGGGAAACATGATAATCAAAGGTTAGTTGGGGCGCTGCGGTTATGGCCATTTATTGGTTCTTCCTTAATAATACTGAAAGCTCATTTATGATGGTATTATCAATTTATAAGGTATCGTGTCCTAATGAATCCACATGAATACACCAATTATTCTATTATAGCTGCCCTAGTGCTTTCAAATAGTCTTTTAAGAAGCGGCCTGTGTGACTATCATTCATGGCCATTATTTCTTCAGGTGTTCCCTCCGCAACCACTTGTCCGCCCCTAAATCCACCCTCTGGGCCTACATCAATGAGCCAGTCCGCGCTCTTAATGACATCGAGATTATGTTCGATAATAATTACCGAGTGCCCGGCCTCCACTAATTCGTTGAAGGCTTTGAGTAACTTTGCAACATCATCGAAATGAAGGCCAGTGGTTGGTTCGTCAAAGAAATAAATAGTGTGTTCGTGACTTGTTTTGGTTAAAAACCGTGCCAATTTGACCCGCTGAGCTTCTCCGCCGGAAAGAGTAGTTGCACTTTGGCCTAATGTAAGATACCCTAACCCCACTTTTTCTAGGGGTTCGAGTTTTTTCACAATATTTGGCTCATCCACAAAAAAGTCAATGGCTTCTGATATAGGCATATTTAAAACCTGCTCGACGCTTTTACCGCGATAGAGTACCTGCAAAATATCCTTCCGGAATCGAGCACCGTTGCACTCCTCACAAATGAGTTCTATGTCTGCCATGAATTGCATTTCAATCTTTTGAACCCCTTCACCCTGGCAACTTTCGCACCGACCACCTGGCACGTTAAAACTAAAATGACCGGGAGTATAGCCCATGATTTTAGCTTGTCTAGTGCTTGCAAAAACATCTCTTATACCATCGAAAGCCTTCGTATAGGTAGCTGGGTTTGATCGAGAAGATCGCCCAATTGGGGATTGATCAACCATTTCAACATGATGAACCCTCCCCATCCCTGTTAAGGACCGGTGGCGTCCCACTGTTTCGTTATAATTCCCAAAATGCTTTTTTATCCCTTTATACACTGTATCGTGCACAAGGGTTGATTTTCCTGACCCTGAAACCCCAGTTACTACTAGCAATAACCCAAGTGGGATATTCACATCCACATTTTTTAGATTATGCTCGCTTGCTCCCTTCAATTCTAAGAAATGACCTGAACCTGGGCGTCGCTGAGCGGGCATGGGGATGAGCGCTTGTCCACTCAAATAACGGCCTGTTAAGGTTGGCGCCTCTAATAATTGGGGGTATGCTCCCTCAAAAACCACTTCTCCCCCATGAACCCCAGCAAATGGGCCTATATCAATAATATGATCTGCCGCTCTCATCATTTCACTGTCATGCTCAACTACAAGCACCGTGTTTCCAATGTCTCGAAGAGATTCTAGAATCTTAATAAGTCGGTCATTATCCCTAGGATGCAGGCCTATTGTTGGCTCATCGAGTACATATAAACTACCTATTAAAGAACTTCCCAGAGCGTTTGCTAAGCTTATTCGCTGTGACTCTCCACCGCTTAAGGTATTGGCTAGCCGGTCAAGGGTAAGATAATCTAGGCCAACCTCAACCAAATATTTAAGTCGTTTTTTTATCTCATACACCAATTGTCCCGCAACACCTAGTTCGAATTCACTTAACTTAAGTTCATCAAAATACTCCTTGGCATGACCAATGGTTAATTCTGAGACCTCACCAAGATGCATCTCACCCACTCGTACATACTGTGCATCTTTTCTAATACGATACCCTTCGCATTCTGAGCAACGACTATATCCTCTATAACGAGCATACAGCACGCGCATATGTACTTTATAATTTTGTGATCGTACCTGATCAAAGAAGGCGTAAATACCAATGTACTCATCCTTTCCCTTCCATAGCGCTCGCTTGACCTCTTTTGGGAGCTCCCGATATGGGAGATCAATAGGCCACCGTTCACGCGCAGCCACACGGATTAAGTCACGTAAATGCTGAGAAAATTTAGGAGAGTCAAAAGGAGCGATGGTATTGTTTCTAATGCTTTTCTCGTGATCAGGTATCACAAGATTTTCATCTATGCCGGCCACCCGGCCAAAGCCTTCGCATTGAGAACAAGCCCCAAATGGATTGTTGAATGAGAACATTTGTGGCGTTGGCTCAACAAACTCCATACCATCCCGTTCAAAACGTTCACTAAAGGGCTGTTCCTGTTCCCCCCGAACCTTTATAGAAGCTTTACCCAGACCTTGCCTAAATGCGGTTTCAAGTGAATCTGCCATGCGAGATCTAGTGGTATCATCGGGTTTATTGACCAGTCGATCGACCAATACTCTATAATCACTAGGGCGGTGATTATTGGGTAAAACTAGATCATCATTTTTCTTTTTTGAAGAAGCTTTTTTCGTTGCTTTAGCTGATTTTGTCGTTGACTTCTTGCCTGTTTCTTCCCGCTCACCCTCTATTTGGGATGGTGGAATTATGGTGGTTATATCCAACACTTCTTCTGTCGCCATGTGCAATAGACGAGTAAAACCTTTTTCCTTCAGTAGTTTTAACTCATCGCTAATCGAATGACTGTTGTGCTCAGGTATGGGATACAGTACATAGAATCGAGCGCCTTCCTCAAGATGTTCTTCAATATAATTAACCACATCTCCTGGTGTATCTTTTGTGACTAATTCACCCGATTTCGGACTATAGGTTTTTCCGATGCGCGCAAATAATAAGCGCAGATAATCATAGATTTCAGTGGTCGTTCCAACCGTTGAGCGAGGATTAGATGAGGTGGTTTTTTGTTGAATGGCCATGGCTGGAGAGATGCCATGAATATGATCTACCTCCGGCTTATCCATCCTCTCTAAGAATTGCCGAGCATAACTAGATAGGCTTTCAACATATCTTCTTTGGCCTTCAGCGTAAATAGTATCAAAGGCCAAACTAGACTTTCCAGAGCCCGAAACCCCAGTTATAACTGTTAGACTATTCCTAGGGATTTGAACCTCAATATTCTTCAGATTATGCGTTCGCGCACCTTGTACAACGATAGGTCGCGACTTTTGTCGGTTATCTTTCTTTTGGCTGGTATGTTCCGTGGCTTGTTTAGACACTCGCTCTCGTTCACTCCTGATAGTATGCTAATTAGTCAATCCTGAAAGATAGCATTTTCATGGGCCTTATCTAAGCTGTTTATCGGTATTTTATTTCGCTTTTTTCTGTATTTCCAGTTAAAATGAACCCATTCTTCTCCATCCGACTCTAAAAATAAGGCCTCGCTTTCACGCAAATCCCACAGAGGTATATGGTTATTTTTTAACCGGTCAAATACCAACGGTGAGGGATGTGAGTAACGATTGTTCAAACCTGCCGATATGACCGCATAATCGGGTAATACCCTACGTAACAAACCTTCTGTGCTACTGGTTTTACTACCATGATGGCCAATTTTTATAATTTGTGCTGCAAGAGCGGAATCATACGTGGCTATTAGTTCTTTTTCTAATTCGATCTCCGCATCCCCCATTAGTAAAACTGCGGTATCATCGTATTTTAGATGCATGGTGATAGAAGAATTATTCACAGAGGTTGAATGCGGGCGAAAGCTAGGGCTTAGTATTCGAATTAGTACCCTTGGATCTAAATTAAGGATTTCACCTTGCTTAAGCGTGAGTACCGGAAGCTCCATGGATTTAGCCTTTTCCAGCCATTCGCTATGTGTGTTTGATGCATACGGATAACCATTATGAGCAATTTGTCGCACCCTCCCTTGTTCTATTAGGGTTTTACTACTACCTATATGATCGGCATGGGGATGGGTATGAATTAATAGGTCTATCGCATCAATGCCGAGTTTATCCAGGGTTGCAATGATACTACGGCTATTAGAGCGTCCAGCATACCAGGCCGGCCCTGAGTCAACTAGTAGGCTTTTCCCATTGGGCAACTGTACCAAAGTAGCATCACCCTGACCCACGTGCAAAAAGATTACTCGCAGCGTAGATTGATTACTAACAATCCCATCATCATAACAAAAACAATCATGGCCAAACTCATCGATAATGGGGACCGGCTACTTGCTAAACTCCTTTTCCTACCATACCCACCAAATCCTTGGATTGGAACCCTTGCAAAGGGGCGATTTATGACCAACTGGTCTACTGATTTGTCCTGTATCCATTTCGACCATCTAACCAGGCCTACATATAATGAGGCAATAATAACGGCTACCAACAAAATCCACAAACTAGAGCCCATTCGCGGCACCTCTACCCAGCTACCCGGTAGCTCCACCATCCCCGCACCCCACCTTAAGCTTAGGTCGAACAAACTGTCTAAAGGGCGCAAAAATAGCGAAAAGGCTTGTTCATTAGACCAAATCAAGTGAAGATAGCTTCCTATCATTGCCAAAGGTAAACAGAGTGAAAGCAAAGGCAGAAAGAAGGCATTTACCAATGGCCCAACGACCGAAAAAACATCAAAATACGTCAACTGTAATGGCAAAAGAGCCACTTGAAGGGTAAAGGAAATAAAAAATGACGTGATTATGGCCTTAACAGTCATTCTCACTAATCTGCGCCAGAATGATAGCCGGGATAATAATTGTTTCGCTGATCCCCGTTTTTTTGAGAATAACTGCTCCAATTTGGGGTAAGCCAGTAGTAAAAAGCTTACCGCTAGATAAGATAGCTGAAAACCCGGGGTAAATAACTGCTTTGGATCGGTAAGTATTAAGAAAAATGCCGACCATGCCATACTATTTATGGGGTTAACCTGTTGAAAGAACAAAGATGTGCCCACATAAAAAACCGCCATCATGGTTGCCCTTTTCACCGAAATACTGCCTCCCGTAAATGATGCATATAAAAACATAATCCCCATAAAAAACCCGATGAACAGAGCCTTTTTAGTGACCAGCATCACCCTAAACCCACCCATTCTGTACACACTCCACCAATTGGAGCAGCGACCGCTGGTTAATGTTAACCCTAGCCGTCCAGCAGATTCATGCCTTGGCCTACGATTAAGCCTACGAAGCAACAGAAAGAATGGGGCCGCCACAAAACCGACATGTAAACCGGAGACTGCCATTATGTGAGAAAGGCCTAATTTTGCAAATATTTCTCGATGATGCGATGGTATTTCGTGTTTATACCCCCAAATAATACCCGCTAGTAACTCTTCATACCTAACCCCATGAACCCCCTCTGTTAGGTCCGCTATACCTTGAGCTCGGACTTCACTAATTCCTAATTTTTTAGTGGGGTTAGTATCATCTAGCCAGACCCCCAACAATGATGCTTGAAGTTGTATTTCGTTATTTTTTAAATACGCTAGTTGATCAAAATCTCCTGGGTTCATACGCTCTTGACGACCAAAACCTTGCACTAAAAATAGCCCCTTATTTTTGAGTAATTCCTGTCCTTCAGTGGGCAGAGGTGATTGATCTGACCACATAATATGCTCTAACCAATCATCCTGAACTAATCTTGACACCTCCTTTATCTCAACAGAATCTGAACGGTCTATCTCGGGCGCTGCTTGTGTGGTATAAGCCCAAATCTGTATCGGCTGTACAAGACGCTTACCTAATGCTGACTCTGACCCAAAGGATTGCACCTTATCTGCACGTATGGTGTATCGATATGCTTGTTTATTTTTGGTTGGGATTATTTCTATTATTTCACCTTCTACCACGCTTAACCTTCCTTCTCGTAACTGTTGATGGCCTAAGGCATATTTTTCCGCTTCGATTTGCTCCTGTAATCCCGCTTGAAAAACCCCGCTTATAACAAGCAGTGCTGCGTCTATCCCATTTTTGTTGACTCGTCGTTGAAATAGCCTATGTTTCGGCCCGTTTTTATATACATTCAATACGTTTTGTATTAGCTTGCCTTGTTTTAATGCTCCTCTCATCATCTTTACTTCTTTCATTTGGTCTTTTAATAGGTATAAGGTGATGAGTACTTGAGCGGTCATTACCATTAGCATTACTCCTATGCCTGCTTGCATCGCTTTTTCATCCATCACAATAGAGTGGAAGACCCATCTATGCAGGGCTACACCAAGCATATATAACAGTAAAATCCTAAGCGCTGGTTGGGTATTCATTTCTTTCTAGACTTCGGTAACAAAATAAGTTTGGTAACACGCCATCTGTTGAGTTTTGCTGATATTGCTTTGTTGACGTAGCTTTATGGTCATTTTTTGTGCTTTGTTTGCATTAACCAGTAGACCTTAGCCGTAGATTAGCCTTACGTTAAATTTTATTCGCCAGCATAGTATTCCTGATTTGATCTTGGTGATTGATGCTAATTTTTGCGTAATTCCATGCATCTAACTTTAATAAACGTTGCGGCTATGAAGAGAAAAGATTTTTTAACGAGGGTTGGTTTAGCAGGCGCTGGATTTAGTATTGTTCCTCGTCATGTATTGGGTGGCAAGGGTTTCACTGCGCCTAGCGATACCTTATATATTGGGGCTATTGGGGCAGGTGGAAGGGGAAATGACAACCTCCGTCAGTTAGCTCTACATTCAAATGTAAAAGTATCTCATCTGTGCGACGTGGATGAACGTATGGTAAGCCGCGCAAAAGAGGCCTATCCAAATGCGCCTTTTTATAAGGATTACCGAAAAATGCTGGATTCGCATGAATCCGAAATAGATGCCATAGTCGTGTCTACGCCAGATCATAACCATGCGGTACAAACGATGGCGGCCATTCAGCGAGGCATGCATATATATGTTGAAAAGCCCTTAACGCATGATATCTATGAGGCCAGGATGCTGACGGAGGCTGCAAAAGAACATAAAGTAGTCACACAAATGGGTAATTACGGGTCTTCAGGTGACGGGGTTCGGCAAATGAAAGAATGGTTACAAGCGGGTATTATTGGGAAAGCCCATACCGTCTATGTTTGGACTAATCGCCCTGTTTGGCCCCAGGGAATTAGTTGGCCAGCCAGTCCCGCGCCAGTGCCTGAGGGATTAGACTGGGACTTGTGGTTGGGTACGGCACCATTTAAAGAATATGTGGAGGGTCTCGCTCCCTTTAATTGGAGAGGATGGTCGGATTATGGAACCGGCGCGCTCGGAGACATGGGATGCCATTTAATGGAAACTCCATTTAATGTTCTTGATCTTGGCTACCCAGACCGAGTTGAATGTAGTGTTGGAGCGGTTTATGTTGACGAATTCCGCCGCGGCGAATTTCCTGATGGATTTCCGCCTTCTTCACATGTGGTCTTACGCTTCCCTTATCAAAATGGTGATTTTATAAAATTGCACTGGATGGACGGAGGTATTCAGCCTGCCAGACCTGAAGAATTGGAACCTGATGAACTCATGGGTGACGGAGGTAACGGGGTAATTATTATCGGGGATCGTGGTAAAATGATGTGCGACACCTATGGTCGAAACGCTCGTCTTCTCCCTACTAGGTTGAATGACCATGTACAAGTGCCCCAAACATTACCCCGCGTTCCTGAAGGACATCATCATCAATGGGTAAATGCTTGTTTAGCGGGATATGGCGAGCATGAGCTGAGTTCCTCTTTTGATATCGCAGGTCCACTAACCGAAAGTGTACTGATGGGAAATTTGGCCATACGGAGTTACGACTATAAAGAAGAATACAAGGAAACATA